>Ga0209475_10000520_pt1 | contig 75528 bp, 72 predicted proteins | sample tdDd471_FD_187128 | JGI IMG/M metagenome (GOLD analysis project Ga0209475, IMG submission 187128) | Marine sediment microbial communities from the Atlantic coast under amendment with organic carbon and nitrate - tdDd47.1 (SPAdes)... | ecosystem: Environmental > Aquatic > Marine > Coastal >... | reverse complement strand
GGCGGCCATAGAGACCTGGTCCCACCCGATTCCATCTCGAACTCGGAAGTGAAACAGGTCATCGCCGATGATAGTGTGGGAGTTCCCATGTGAAAGTAGGTCACTGCCAGGGTTTAACACTGAAAAAGCCATAACAGCACTGTTATGGCTTTTTTTTTGGCTGCGTTTTATTTAAATCTGCATTCTTACCTGAATTTGTCGTTCTTTATTTTATCCTTGTACCTATTAGGTACTGTTCGCATTGTTTTTACGCTTGATCGTCAAAGTCGGTGCGAAGATATACAAGAAGCTGTAGTTAGAGCTTGTTCCCTGTAGCGAATGATATACCTGGTACTTTGGTTCATATCGCTTTTGGGCATATAAAGAAGGAGGCCGATAATTAACAGGGATCGTGGAATACTTTAAAAATAAACTTTGAGTTAAGGGAATAAGTTTATATTCTTATGTGGTAGAAATGCTGGTAGTCACTCCGGCCTATATAACCACCAAGGAAGGCGGGAAGGTAAGTGAGAAGCAGGATGCTGGCGTACCAAATGGTTATGATCGGCGCATCGCTCCTGCGCATCCCTGCGCCCACGATGTACCTACATCCCTGTAGGCAAGCGCCGCTCTCGCACTTGACCGCCATGGAAGGCGGGAATACAGCGAGAAACAGGATGTTGGAGTCGTGCCATGTGCTTCACGGCATAAGGCCATCCCTGGCCAAAAAAAAGCCCTAAGAGCTGTTAAGCTTTTAGGGCTAATAGTTGGTGAAAAGCTTTTTATTGGTTATTTTGCTTTTTTAGCTTTTTCCATTAACTCATGGATTGATGGAGTTAAAATTAATTCCATCGCAAAGCCCATTTTTCCACCTGGTACAACAACATTATTGCGGCGTGACATGAATGAGCCTTCAATCATGCTTAATAAATATGGAAAGTCCACACCTTTAGGATCTTTAAAACGAATCACGACATAACTTTCGTCAGGCGTTGGAATGTCGCGAGCAATAAATGGATTTGAAGTATCAACAGTTGGTACACGCTGGAAGTTGATATCTGTCTTGGAAAATTGTGGTGTAATGTAATGAACGTAGTCAGGCATACGTCGAAGAATTGTGTCTACAATGGCTTCTGCTGAATAACCACGTTGAGCGTTGTCTCGATGGATCTTTTGAATCCATTCCAAGTTTACAATGGGCACAACACCTACAAGTAAATCGACATGTTTTGCTACATCGATATCGCCATCTGCAACACCACCATGTAAACCTTCATAAAATAACAGATCTGTTCCTGAGGGAATTTTTTCCCAAGCGGTGAATTCTCCTGGGTTTTGATTATATGGTTCTGCTTCTTCATGGCTGTGCAGGTAATAACGGCGATCACACATACCCGTGTCACCATAAGATTTGAAAGTTTCTTCTAGTTTTTCAAATATATTTGCTTCGGGACCAAAATGACTTAAGTTCTTGTCTTCGGCAGAAAATTTAGCAACAGCTTCTTTCATCTCGTTACGGTCATAACGGTGATAGCTATCACCTTCAATTACGGCCGGATTGATTTCTTCACGTTGAAAGATATGCTCAAAGGCATTTTTTACTGTTGTTGTCCCAGCACCAGACGAACCCGTTACCGCGACAATAGGATGTTTTACTGACATTAATTAAGCTCCTTATATAGCTTATTGTGATTTTTTTTAATATATTTTGAAATAAAAATCACTTAGTTATATGCACTAGCCTTTTGTTATGAGAGTTTATAAAGCTAAATCGAAAAATTTTTTTGCTATTATACTAATACGCTAATACTATTTATACTAATATTTAATACTTAATCATTTTTTATTGATTTATTAAGTGAGTTTTGTTTGTTAAGGAAGTTTGACTTATCCCCTATGGGCTATACTTTAAAAATTAAAAAAACATAAGAGAAACAACATGGTAGAAGTATGTCGAGGAATGCTCTGGCAAGTTATTGTTATTTTACTTCTTCTGATTATATCCACTGCTATATATGCTGGTGAAAATCGTGTTGCATTGGTAATAGGTAATGGGGATTATAATAATGCCCCTTTAAAAAATCCTGTAAATGATGCAACCGATATTAGCAATAGCCTACAGGATCTAGGTTTTCATGTAATTAAAGGGACTAACCTAAACCGAAAACAACTTCGTCAACGAATTAGAGAGTTCGGAACCTTACTGAAAAAAGCAGATGTTAGCTTCTTTTATTTCGCTGGCCATGGTGTGCAATTTGATGGTGAAAACTATCTCATTCCGATAGCAGTCGATATGCAATCAGAAGAAGAAGTTGTGGACGAAGCAATTTCTGTTTCATCTGTATTGCATAAAATGGAAGTGGCGGGGAATGCAATTAATATAGTCGTTTTGGATGCGTGTAGAAATAACCCCTTTGCCAGTTCCTTTCGTTCTGCCACTCGTGGTTTAACTAGGTTAGATGGACCAACAGGTTCGATAATCGCTTATGCTACTGCACCGGGGAAAATCGCTTCTGATGGCAGCGGTAAAAACGGTTTATATACCCAACATCTATTAAACTATATTCATGAACCGGGCTTAAGTATAGAGCAAGTATTTAAAAAAGTCAGAATTGGAGTTATTGGTGATACTGGAGGAAAGCAAATTCCCTGGGAAAACTCTTCATTATTAGGTGATTTTTATTTTGTCAAATCAAAGTCTGATAAAAGTAACAATGATCCGATCAACTATGAGTTACGGTTTTGGAAAAGCGCGGATAAATCCGCATCACGTTCTTTCTATCAAGCCTATTTAGAAAAATACCCCAATGGACATTTTTCAGATTTGGCGACACGAAAATTAAAGCTATTTGATTTTGGACAGGTGACCATTCGCTCCAATGTTTTTAATGACCATATTAAAATCAACGGAGAATATCGGGGTAGTTCGCAATTGGATATAGAACTTAAAGTTGGGGAACACTCAATAGAGGTTAGTAAAGAAGGTTATGAACCCTATAAAATCAATGTGATGGTGAAAGGTAATGAAAAACAACTATTAAATGTGCAGTTAAAAGCAGTATCCAATAATGATAATCAAACTAAACCAAAACAAATCGAAACTACACTAAAACCTAGCAAACCAGTGCCACTTGTGACAGAGAAGCTTCAAAATGTGGCTAAAACAACTAAACAAAAAATTACCGTCAAACCTAAGCTAGAATCTGAAAAATTATTTGATATGGAGTTTATTAAGGTTCCTGCCGGTTGTTTTATGATGGGGAGTCCTTTTTCAGAGGAAGGACGTCTTCAGGATGAGTTGCAACATGAAGTATGTATCAGTAAAGATTATTGGCTAGGTAAGTACGAAGTAACTCAGGCGCAATGGCAAAGTATTATGGGGAAAAATCCTTCTTATTTTAAAGGTTGTGGTACCGATTGCCCTGTGGAGGAAGTCAGCTGGAACGATATTCAAAGTTTTATTTTTCGCTTAAATGATAAAACCGGACTTAATTATCGTCTTCCAACTGAAGCCGAGTGGGAGTACGCGGCGCGGGCCGGCACCCAATCCGCTACCTACAAAAATAATCCGGAATGGATAGGTACAAATAATGTCCCGGATTTAAATGATATTGCCTGGTATAGTGGAAATAGTGGCATTGACTATAAAGGTGGAAAATATTGTGAAGATTGGGAAGATAAACAACTTGAGGGTTTTCGTTGCGGTACTCACTCGGTCGGAAAAAAACAACCTAATGCCTGGGGCTTTTATGACATGATTGGAAACGTCTGGGAGTGGACAAATGATCGATATGGCCGTTACTCTTCGAAGCTAAAAGATGATCCCAAGGGACCTAAAAAAGGGGGAATGCGGGTTACTCGGGGTGGTAATTGGTCAGATTCCATTCAACAGAATCGTTCTGCGGCACGTTATGGTTTCGGGGTTAGGACAAAACAGAATAATCTGGGATTTCGCCTGGCGCGATAAAATTTTGTGCAGTATTTCATAAGAAATAAATTTACACTGCGCTATAATAAAAAAACTTATCATTCTAAATAAAAGATTTAAAAGGATTGGATAAACAATGACAATAACAATGCGAAAAATCAGCTGGATGCTTATCCTCTTGATATTCTGTTCTTTTCAGGTGGAAGCGGCAAAACGGGCGAAACCTGTTGTCGCAATTAAAAAAGCTAAGATTGGGGAAGGAGTGAGTAAATATGCAAAAAAACATCTTAACCTTTCTACGTTATGGGATGAAATGGAAAATGCCATTCAAAAAAGCCGTAAGTTTGATTTGGTGAGCCGAAAAAAAGATACCTTAAAAGATATTCGAGAAGAACAGGAATTTGCTAAATCTGATTTGACTGCCGGAAATGCTGCAGCGGAAGGGCAAATCAAAAATGCTAATTTTTTAATTTTGCCGACTGTTCAGGATTTTAAATTTTATCGCAGTTCACAACCTGTTCCGAATCTTGATGATAAATATGTACGTCGTGATTCGGGAATGCTGGAGGTGAACGCACAGGTGATTGATACCTCTAGTGGTGCAATTAAAACCTCTTTTTATTTAAAGGCTTCCTTTGCGACCGGTAAGAAAGTAGTCAATAGTAAAGGTGGTTCACCGAATAGTATTCACTTTACCAAAATGGCCAAAAAAGTATCCGCACAAATGACTGATCAGTTAGTTGATGCTGTATTTCCAATGCGGGTCCTTAACATTCAAGGGAAACAGATATTTATTAATCGTGGCAAAGATGGCGGCCTAAAGAAAGGACAAGTTTTGAAAATCTTCCGTCCAGGTATGGCCTTGATCGATCCCGACACGGGTGAAAACTTAGGCTCTGCTGAAACGATGATTGGAAAAATTAAGGTGAAGCGTATTAACCCTAAATTTACGATTGCAGAAATTATCAGTAAAGAAGAGGGTGAGGCTGTCGAGCGAGGCGATATTATTCGAAATCAAGATTAAACAGTGTGAATATGGGGGCGTTTTTCTATCCAATAAATTATCGTCCCTCCCAGTTTAAAATATAAAATAATAGAAAACGGAAAGATTTATGAAATCACCAAAATTGCTCTTGGTTGTGTTTTGTTGTTTTTTAATAATATTCTCTAGCGGTTTAGTACTGGCCAATATGGATAACCCAAAGGCCACTATTGCTGTGATGTCATCTGCTGACTTTTTGCCGGATCGTACTGGTGTGCAAAGTAGCAGAGTAATCGGCCTGCCGGATGCTCTGGCAAGTCGAATAATTGAGAGCCTAAATAATAGTAGACGTTTCCATATAGTAGAGCGAAATGCATTAAGACGAGTTGTTTTAGAACAACGATTTGGCCAGGCATTGCAAAAAACTTACCTGGATAAAACCCTCGACAAAGCTATTGATAATATGGAAAAGCTTTATGGTGGTGAAGTTAATAGTACCGCCGGCTGGGGAAATTACAACGATATTGTTAAAGATTTCCAAGATTTAGGAAGCATGCTCCAAGCTGATTACGTGGTATTAGGCAATCTGGAAAAATTACAAGGAAAGACAAAACAATCGGCAATCCCATATAGCACCAGTGGTAAGACTGTACAACAAAATAGTGTGGATGCGCGGTTAAGGCTTCGCGTGATTGATATTACTACAGGACAGATTAAAGGTGCTGCAAGTATTCGTACTCAATTATCGGAGATGGTGTTTGCCGGAAAGGAAAGTAAAAACGATCAATTTAGTCTATTTGATAAGTTGGGTAAGCTTGCTGCTGTTAAAATTTTAGATATGACTTTTCCTGCCAAGCTGGTTAGCCTCAATCCTCTCATTATTTCGCGGGGGAGCAATGATGGTGTTAAGTTGGGAGATCAATATCTTATTAAACGTGAAGGCAAGGCGATCAAAGATAGCAATGGTTTGGTCTTAGCGCGTTTAAAGTCTGAAGTCGGAAAGGTTAAAGTCAGCAATGTTCAAGATACTATTGCTATTGTAAAGCCGGCGTCAAATAGTGATTTTCAACAGGGTGATCTGGCTGAATTAGAAATTTCCGATCATGTTGCATCTTCAGCGGCACAAAGTTCAGCAGCAGTAAAAATAAATCCAGTTACTTCGGGAGCCAAAAATAAGATACCGACTCTTGCTGTCGGGTTGATCAAAATGGGCTCAACCGCTCGTACCTCTGATATCGCTAGAGAACATTCTCCTATTTTTACCGATACGATGATCTCTCGTTTGTCTCAAACCAAGCGTTTTCAACTGATTGATCGTCAGGAAGTTGAGCAATTATTAAATGAACAATTGGCACAAGCATTGTCTGAAAATAGGGATATACCCAGCGCTATGGGGACGCTGCAAGGTGTCGATTATCTGGTTTATGGCAATCTAGCCAGTATTAGTGAAAAAGAAAGTGTTACCAAGCTGCCCGGTTCGCAACGAGTTTTTACCCGTAGGCTTGGTCAGGCCAGGGGTAATATGCGAATTGTTGATGCACGTAGTGGCGCTATAATCGGTTCGAAAAAAATTGCTATTGAACAACTGATTGATTTAAGTGCTGAAACAACGGAATTGATTGATCGACTCGCCGATGCGTATGCCGAGCAAGTGGTGTTAATGTTAATGAATAGCTTGTATCCCATTAAGGTTGCGCATGTAAGCAACAATGGTCTGGTTTATATTAATCGCGGTGATGATGGCGGTTTATATGTTGGCGAGGAGCTGGAAATTTTTAAACCAGGTCGAGCCATTACCGATCCTGATACCGGCGTTCAATTGGGCGTCGAGGAAGAATTTGTCGGTAAACTGGTAATTACCGAAGTGGATACTGCTCGAAGTAAAGGGGAACAAATACAAGGGATGGGGATTAGTCGTGGCGATCTTTTAAAACGACTGTCAAAAAACAAAAATAAGCGAGCCAGCCAAGCGCAATTCGATCAACAAACGAAACCTAAATATGCCGGAGGTAGATTGGACTCTAGAGCTCAAACAAGGACAAAAGGCGCTGCCAAATCAAAACCGATACTTGCTATGGGATCGTTAAGATTAAATCCTGCGGCTAAAACATCAGGAGGTTTTAATCGCAACCATATTAAGCGAATTGCTGATGAGATGATCAATAGTTTTACCAATAGTAAACGTTTTCAAGTAATGGAGCGTCAAGAGGTTGATCAGGTTTTAGATGAGAAAACCTTCGAAACTATTACGGCTGGGGGAGATATCAAGTCTCGTTTAGTAGAGCTACAAGGGGCCGATTATTTGATTCATGGTGAAGTCGTGAATTTTTATGCCAATCGAACCAGTAAAAAGATCGCCTATGTGGATGAAGTGCAGACTCAATTAGATGTTTTTGCCGAAGGCTTATTCCGGATTGTTGATGTCCATAGTGGGGCTATTATTAGTTCCGAAAATATCCGGATTAAGAAAAAAATCAAGGGCAACAAAGATTCCGGACAGATAATGAGTGACTTGATCCATCAATTTGCTTCTGAATCGGTTAATAGGATTATTTTAAAAATTTATCCTATTAAGGTGATGGGAAGTTCTGCTGATGGGATGGTATATTTAAACCGAGGAGCTGATGCCGGTTTAATGGAGGGACAACAGTTTCAAGTGGTGCGTCCCGGACAGGCATTGATAGATCCGGATACAGGGCAATCATTTGGTTCGGTTGAGAGCAAAGTTGCTATGGTGGAAATTGTTAGTGTGGAAGATTCTCGTTCCCAGGCACAGCTTTTATCCGGGGATGAACCGCAAAGTGGTGATATTTTGCGCAAAGCAAAAAAAGCTAAAAAGAAAAAACAACAGCGGGTCATGCAACCCAATTGGTAATATAGGATTAATATGTTAGTGAACAACAAAAATAATAGAAAAAAATTGCTCGAAAAATTAAATGGGAGTTTTTGGGTTGGGAGAGCACTAATTTTAGTGTCTTTGTTTTTTGTGCTATCAAATGTGCAAGCCTTTACCTTTTTAGATGCCATTACCGAAGGTCTTGAGGATTCTTTAAATCCTCAGCATCGACGGCCACATCCGGCTAACAACCCTCCACCACCTCGGCGACCTATGGCACGTCATACGCCTGCTCCAGTAAAAAAAGAAATTGCAATTGCGCAAAAAAATACCAACCTGCGTGCCGGTCCCGGAACCGGGAATCAAAAAATTGGCAGTATTCCTCAGGGAACAGAGGTATCAGTGTTGAGTCGAAGTGGTAAGTGGCTGCAGGTTCGCACCCCTTCGCCTCAAGGCAATAAAGTTGGCTGGGCTTATGCTCCGTTATTTGAGCTTGAAACAGTTAGAAAGCCAGTCAGTAGTGCAAAAAGTTATCCTAGAGATCGTTCTAACCTCATATATGCAGGTTATTCAGAAGATTTTCAGATGGTTAAACAGGCCATGATAAGCGGTGATTTGCCTGCAGTTGAAGGCTTCTTCTCGGAGCGAGAAAAAGAAGTCCGGGAAAAATCACAGTCCGATTGGGAATTAATCGAAAATATCGGCCTGCTGCGCTGGATGGAGCGCGGAACCCTGTCCTTGGATAGCGGTAATTTAGATGAAGGTATTCGGGATTTTGGTCGAGCGGAAGATATTTTAAATGTTCGTCAACAGGATTCTCAAGCTGAAGATTTTTTAACTTCCTTAACTACCTTTGCTGCAGAATCGATTACCGGTAATGAAGAATTTCAGGAATATCCAGGGGAGGGGTATGAAAAGGTTTTAATGCTTAATTATAAGTCCATTGCCTATTTACTGGATGGAAAACGCAAGGCCTATAATGTAACCCGTCGCGCCATTGATTGGCAGAATATGGAAAAGCAAAAGTTTGAGGATGAATTGCGAGAGGTTAAAGAGAAGGAGTCTACTCAAGGGGCCAGTGAAAATAAAAGTGAATGGCAGGAGAGTTACCGAGCCTTAGATAGTATTGCGGAGCGTGTTCCCAGTGCTTATGTTAACCCGTTTGGCTATTATGTTGCGGGAATGATCCAAGAATTTGAAAGTAAAGAGGATAGATCATTACGAGATAATGCTCGTATATCCTATAAAAAAGCCTTGGAGCTAAATCCCGATAGTAAGGTGATCCAACAAGCTTTGAAGGATATGAAGAAGAAACAACCTAAGGATGGTAAACGACTGGTTCATGTGGTGGTCGCTGATGGATTTGTACCGGAAAAGAAAATGCTTGTCTATCAAATTCCAACCAACAAAGGATTGGTCCCTATCAAGCTTTCTATCTACGAACCGTCGCCTTCATCGGTGGCTAGAGTTGAAGTGCAGACTAAGTCAGGTAAGCGTTTGGCAAAATTGTCTTCAGTGGCAGATGTGGAAGCTATTTGTTTAAGAGATCAAAAAGATAAAGAGGCATTTCGCAGTTTACGAGTTGGGTTAGCGATAGCACGCTCGGTGGGTGTTAATGATGCCACTAGTCGTTTAGGGGTATTTGGGGCAATTCTGGGCAATGCCGTTAATGAAATGGCGGCTCCGGATATGCGTTCTTGGATGAGTTTACCGGCTTCGATTCAGGCAGCTCGTATACGAGTTTCCAATAAAGTTAAGGAGCTAAAAATCGTTACCTATGCCGCAGATGGTAGTCGGTTAGGAAGTAAGATCGTTAAACTTAATTCCGGTAAAGATAATTTTGTTTATGCGCGTAGCATAGAATCTCAAGTCTATGCTATCGATGGTAATCCACTGTGGCTATAGAGAATAGTGACTTTAAAAAAGGATAAGTAAGATGAGGAATAAATTAATTTTAGTATTTCTGATGGCGCAGGTACTATTACTGAGTGGTTGCCAAACACCACCAACGGTGGCTGAACATCCCGGATATATTTCCAAATCAAATTTGGATGATAGCGATCCCAGAGCCCGCTTGGTATTAGGTTCTAAGGCTTTGGTTGGAAATATTCGTATGGCAAATTTGGCTTTTCGAAAAGTGGGCCAGTTTACTCAGGCACAGGTAGGTATCCAGAATTTATCCAACGATCGCTACAATATTGAGTATCGTGTGGAATGGGAAGATGCCAATGGCTTTATGGTGGATCAATCCGGTGTTTGGCGACGCTTAACCTTATCCCCAACGCAAATTGATACGATTATGTCTACGGGGAAAAAACCGGAAGCCGAAAAAATTGTGATCAATCTACGTTTGCCTGATGATCCATTTATTATTAATCAAGATAAAAAATAAAAAGGAATATAATGATGCATTTTTTTAAACAGACTAAAGTAGTGTTTTTACTCTTGGCAGCCAGCTTTTTTATCGTCGGATGTCAATCTAATCCACAAGGACAACAATCCGATGTCGCGATGGTTGATCCGAAAAGCCGTGGCCATTTGCAAGCACAATTAACCATGGCCGATTATGTGGCTTTAGCCGAAACGGTCACAAATAAAATGTTAGTATCCAAATTAGTCCAAAAATGGGGTAAAAAACGTCCTAAGGTTATTGCAGCCGTGCCAGTCAATAATACCGATAATGAGAACGTGCGGATGCGTGATTTACATGATCGTATTCAAGAAACCTTATTTGGTTCAGGTGTTATGCGGGTTGTTGATAAATCCGCAACGGATTTTGATTATGTGATAAAAAGTGAACTTACCTCGACGCGTCAGTATGGAAAGGGTGGTAAGCAGTTGGTTTACTATACCTTGCAACTTAAAATGTTTACCCTAATGGGAGAATTGGTTGGTCAATGGTCTGATGATCTAGCCATGGCTAAATCACAAAAAAAGATGTTTTAATAAAAAAAACTTGTTACTTCCAAATGGAAGTAACAAGTTTTTTCCATTTTCATTTAGTCACCAAGTCCCAAACGTTCCCCTTGATAACTTCCATCTAAGACATGCTGACACCATTCAGGATTGTTCAAATACCATTCTAGAGTCTTGCGAATACCGGTCTCGAAGGTTTCTGCAGGTTCCCAATCCAGATCATTTTTTATTTTTGAAGCATCGATGGCATAACGCAAGTCATGGCCGGGACGATCGGCAACATAAGTAATCAAATCTTTAAATGGTGCATGGGGAGATTCGGGTAATAGCTCGGCTAAGATATCACAGATTGTATGCACGACGTCGAGATTGGTTTTCTCATTATTGCCGCCAATATTATAAGTCTCACCCGGAGCACCTTTTTCCAAGACCGTTAATAAAGCTATAACATGATCGTCTACATATAACCAATCCCTGATTTGATTGCCTTTACCATATATGGGTAAAGGTTTTCCAGCTTGGGCATTTAGAAGTATTAATGGTATCAGTTTCTCGGGAAACTGATAGGGGCCGTAATTGTTAGAACAATTGGTAAGTACTACGGGCAAGCCATAGGTTCGGTGCCAGGCTCTGACCATATGATCAGATGAAGATTTACTGGCGGAGTAAGGAGAACTGGGATCATAAGGGGTATCTTCTCTGAATAAGCCTGTTTCGTCCAGACTGCCATACACTTCGTCAGTAGAGATGTGATGAAAGCGAAAGTTGTTTTTTTTCGCTTCGTCGAGTTGATTCCAATACTTTTTGGCTTCATCTAATAAAACAGCGGTTCCCATCACGTTGGTTTGGACAAACTCTAATGGCCCGTCGATGGAGCGATCAACATGAGATTCAGCTGCCAAATGCATAATGGCATCTGGCTGATATTGGTTAAACAACGCGTTGATTTTAACGGAATCGCATATATCGACCTTTTCAAAGTGATAACGAGGACTGTCTGCAACCGGTAATAGTGACTCCAAATTCCCGGCGTAGGTTAATTTATCAATATTAATTATTTCATGTTTGGTTTGAGATATTAGGTAACGAATCAAGGCTGAACCGATAAATCCAGCACCTCCGGTAATAAAAATTTTCATAGAGTTTTTTGTATATCTGGTTAGAGTTGGAAAAGGGGAGTTATTTTATCATATGTTGGGCTTTTAGAACCCTTTTAAGGTAAAATGGCTGATTTTTATTGAACTTTTTCTGGCCTCATAGGTCAAATCTTACTCCTTACATAAAACAAGCGGAATATGGCGCAACTTTTTAGTCGATTGAAACAAAGTACTTTTCCAGCACGTATCGTTTCATTTTTTCAAACGGATATAAATGATGAACTGTTGAAAAAGGCTGTCGTTCGATTATTAATTAAAAATGGTAAATTAATTAATATTGAAACGGAACAATTGGTTGAATTACCCGATTTATCTGCTAAATCCATCGCTGAGGCGGCAAAAAATTTACTCAATAATCAAAAACAGATTGCTGTTGCGCTGTTTCTTCCCGCCACCGAGTTTGCTTGGACCACATATGAAATATCTGGGGTAACCAACGCTAATATCGAAGCCGCTCTAGGATATCAGCGTTCAGACCTTTTTCCGGCCGGTCATTCCGATCTGCTATTAGCTGTTTCTCATAGAGAAGAAGAACAAAACAAAGCGCTTTGGTTTAATGCGCAACGAGCCGAATCTTTATTCAAGGAGTTCAATCAATTTAATATTGCACTAACCGCTATTTTCCCACGTATATTTTTAGCAATACGCAATAGCAAAGGAAGTCATAATTATCGGGAAAATGCCGATGATTATCAATTACTGTGTAGTTTTTCCGGACATAGTTTGGTCGATTGGCAAATGGTTCTCAATCGAGATCTGGAACAGAAGGCTTTTTTCCAAGAATGGGATAATGCCATCAAGCACCTAAATCCCGAAGAAGTTGCCGTAGTTGGCGAACAGCTTAAATGGAGCGAGCAGCCCATAAGCAGTATAAGACATAGCCGTTATGCTTTTTTTCCAGCATTGGCGAAACAACGCCTGCAGAAGCAGAGTCGATTAAAGACCGGACGTTTTAGCACTTTTATTATCATTATATTAATTTTATTACTTTCCGTTCCCTTTGTGCGTAACGAAATGCGTTATATGCGGGAAGAGAAAAAATATGTGGAATATAAGGAACACACTAAAGAAGTCCGTCGAATGAAAGGCTATGTGTTAAACCAACAGGAAGTTTGGGCTCCATTTCAAGATTATCCCAACAGCAACTTGGTTGAAACATTGCAATTGTTAAATAACATCATTCCTAAAAATAGTTATTTGTCTTCTTTTAAATACAAGGAAGGTAAAATTGAAATAGAAGTATTTAGTCCCGATGCTGGGCAAATATTACAAATTATGTCGGCCCAGGAACAATTTGACAATGTTGCTTTTAGCGGCAAGATAATATCACAAAAGGGCAAACAAAAAGAGCGTTTTGGTATCACTATGAGATTAAAAAATCTTAATCCGGATCAATTCAAACAGGATTATTTCCCGCAACTGTAGATCTTATATATGACCCAAAAAGAGCAAAAATTATTAGCCGTTTTTATGCTTCTCCTAGCTGTAGGTGTGTTATTTAAGGGGGTTCCATTTGCCCTGGAATATTATCAGGAGGGAGTGGATGATGTTGCCTTTATTAAAAAACAACGGCGAGCTTTAAAAGAACTGGATGCTCAGCGAAAAACCTGGGAGCAGGAATATAAAAATCATAAAAATCATGAAAAGTCTCTGCTTAAACAAGTTTATCAAGGTGGTTCTCGGGAAGTCATAGCGGCAAAATTACAAGGGCAATTGCGTAACCTGGCGCGTAAGAATCAGGTTGAGGTGAATTCAATGAATTTGCCGGATTTCTTATCTAATGATGATTGGTTGCTAATTATGCAGGAAATGTCCTTTAAGGCCACGGAACAAAATATGGTTAATATGTTGGCCAGTATTAATAATCATCAACCGACCTTAAAAGTTTTAGATTTAAGTTTGCGCAGCTATCGTAATCAGTTAAACGGTACCATTAAAGTGGTCGGATTTAATCGGATTACCACAGAGAGTGAGAATAAAGAATGACCTTATCTCTAGAACTCTTTACTCAATTATTAGTCCCCAATAACCTGGCTCCCGGGAAAGAATTTAGTGAAAACCATGCACTGTTTTATAATCAGGCCCCGGATATGGAATTGCGGGCCAAGATTCGCTTTATTATGGGACAGGAAGTCGATTTTTTAGCGACAGATGATGATGAAGTCAAACGCTTGGTTAAATATTGGCGTGCTGAATTGGCTCCTGAATTGGAACAAAATGACCTGGATGAATCCTTCGATGAGTCGGACCTGAATGATCTTTCATCCGATGCACCGGTGATTCGACTGGTTAACCATCTATTTGAACGTGCTTTGGATCTCAATGCCAGCGATATTCACTTTGAGCCTGAAGAGGGTAACTTCGATGTACGTTGTCGTGTAGACGGTATTATGACTCAGATTGAAACATTACCTGTAAATGCTCAAGCGGCAGTGATTTCGCGTCTAAAGTTAATGGCCAAGCTAGATATCGGTGAGAAACGTCTGCCTCAGGATGGCCGTATTGAATACCGTATGGGTAATAAAAATCTTGACCTGAGGGTCTCCACATTACCTGGAGTACATGGTGAATCGGTGGTACTACGGATTCTGGATCGCAGCGACGTGATGGTGAGCTTGGAATCTTTGGGTATGCCGGATGATGTTTTGGATGAATACCAGAAGTTAATTCATCAACCGCATGGCATGATCCTGGTAACCGGGCCGACCGGTAGTGGTAAAACCACTTCTTTATATGCGACCTTGGAAAAAATTAATTCCAAAGAACAAAAAATTATAACGGTGGAAGACCCGGTTGAATATCAGCTTGAAGGGATAACCCAAATTCATGTTAATAGTAAGATTGGCTTAAGTTTTGCCTCGGGATTACGATCTATTGTTCGTCAAGATCCCGATGTAATTATGATTGGTGAGATTCGTGATCATGAAACCGCGTCTATTGCCGTCGAATCAGCTTTAACCGGACACCTTGTTTTTTCTACTTTACATACTAATGATGCAGCCGGTGCCATTAGTCGTCTACAGGATATGGGATTGGAATCTTATCTGCTGAGTTCGAGTTTATTGGCGGTACAGGCACAACGTTTGGTTCGACAGGTTTGTGAAAATTGTAAAGAGCCGACCCCTATTTCAGACGTGGAACAAAAATTACTGAATTTAAATCCGGATGAATTAAGTGAAATTTATCATGGTAAAGGTTGTCAAAACTGTGGTGGAACCGGTTATCGCGGACGGATCGGTTTATACGAACTTTTGGTCATGAATGATGACATACGCCATTTGGTTAATACCGGGGCGGATGCTGCGGCTATTCGCCGTCATGCAGTGTCGCAGGGCATGCGTACCTTACGTCAGGATGCTTTGCAAAAGTTAATGGATGGCTTAACGACACCGGAAGAGGTGTTACGGGTAACTCGATCGGTATAGTATGAAGCTATCATATTTTGATTATCAAGCCTATGATGCAGAAGGCAAATTATTAACCGGACAGTTGAGTGCTGAAACTGAGCAAGAGGTCATCGCAACTTTAAAAAGTCGTAAATTGACTCCGGTTAAAATTGTAGTTGCGACCAAGCAGGTTAAGGCTACTGAGGGTGGAAAATCTATTGCTCGTAAAGAATTACTTGATTTTACTCAAGGGCTTAATACCCTGGTACAAGCACAAATACCTATCGATAAAGCTTTACTTTTGTTGGAAGGTTTGACCGATGTTCCGGCCACCCAACAATTGGTCGAGGGAATGCGCCGTGACGTCAATGAAGGTAAAAGTCTGGCTCAAGCCATGGAAAAACGTGGTAATATTTTTTCTAAAATGTATATCAGTATTGTGCATGCCGGAGAAGAAGCAGGAATTTTGGATCAATTGCTGCCGCCCCTGGAAAAGTATCTTCTTGATTCGGAAGAAACCCGACGTCATTTAATCGGAGCCATGATATATCCGGTCGTATTATTGGTGGCGGGAATTTTATCTGTGGTGTTAATGTTAGGATTTGTAGTGCCGCAATTTGCTTCTTTGTTTGCCGATGCCGGAGACAGTATACCGGCATCGGCAGCATTTTTATTGGGCTTAAGTGATTGGGTGCAAAGTTATGGCTGGTCTTTGGCTGTTATTCCGGTGGCGTTCTATATGGGGTGGAAATGGTGGGGAAGTGAATCGGAAAAGAAAAAATCGCGTGATCAATTCCTGTTAAACCTACCCCTAATGGGAAAATTGTTAACTTATCAGGATGCTGCCGCCTTTGCCAGAACCTTAGGGTCGCTTTTAAATGCCGGTATTCCACTCTTTAAAGGCTTAAGGATTTCACGTGGAGTGATTGAAAATCTAGTGATTAATCAACAATTAATTGCGGTAGAAGAAGACGTTACAGGTGGTATGCCGCTAGGTAAGGCATTGGATAAACATACCTGTTTTCCGGTATTATTACCTCGTTTAGTAACAGTAGGCGAAGAGACTGGCAGAACGGCTGAAATTTTAAGTCAGGTCGCCGATACGTTTGATAGCTCGATTCGAAATAGTTTGCAGAAAATGGTGGCATTGGTAGAGCCTTTATTAATTTTGATTTTAGGGATATTGGTGGGTGGAATCGTGATCACCATGTTGTCTGCGGTGTTTAGTATAAATGACTTGGCAGTTTAAAAATATTTAGGTAATTAACGAATGAAAATAGTACGTCTTTCAACAATAATAATTAGCTCTACGATACTGCTTTCCTGTTCGACCGGGTCGTTTCAGCAGCAATTTGATAGTGTTTTTAAAAAAGATGATTCTGCGATAAAACAGTCTGAAAAAGTTGCTGAAAAGACGTCGGAGAAAAAGCCTGAAAAGAAAATGTTCGATACTGGCCCGGCAAAAAATCAAACTAGTGCTAATCAAGAAAAAGAACAACCTGAATTTTATAGTACGTTGACTCCTCGTAGTGAAGAAACACAGCAGCGCTTGGTTTCACAGGCCCAAAAGTTGGTGACCAATGGTTCATTACCCAGAGTTAAAAGTAGTACTCGGATTGATGTTCCTCAGGTGAAAGATATTACCGGAGAAGATGTTGTACAACTTGATTATGAGCAAATTGAGGTTCGTCAGATATTGGAAGAATTGGCGGATGCACTAGGTATGTCTATCGTAATTGACCCCAGTATTACCGGCAAAATTACTATGCGGACTTCACCCAATCAACCTTTAAAGCATAAAGATCTCTGGCCGGTATTAAATATGCTGCTAAATGAATCGGGGATCACTTTAGAGAAAAAAGCCGGATTGTATTATGCTAAAAAGTCGCAATTATTTTTGCCTCAGGAAGTAGGTTATCCGTCCATTTTAAACGATCCCAATGTTTCTGTTGCTTTGCAGATTACACCGCTACGTCATATTTCTGCAAATAATGCATTAACGGTTTTGAAACCCATTATTGGGAACAAAAGTAAAATATCTCAATTATCACCGCTTAATATGTTGGCGATTACCGGTTCGGCAGAGCAGTTAAGTCGCATTAACGGTTTATTAAGCTTAATCGATGTTGATCCGTTTAAACATCGTGGTATTCGTTTATATAAGATTAAGGATGCCGAGGCCAAGGAAGTAGCCAATGAATTAAAGGATGTGTTAAAGCTAATAGAAGGCGATAAAGCTGCCTATGAAGTGTTGGGATTGGAACGAATTAATGCTTTGCTGGTGGTTGCGCCGCCTTTAAGAGGTTTTAAAGCGGTTGATCGCTGGGTGGATATTCTTGATGAAGGGGCTGATGAAGGCCTACAGGAACAGATCTTTATCTATCATTGTAAAAGTATTCAATGTGATGCCTTGGCATCCACTTTAAATTCTATTTTTGATAAACCGGATAGTTCGAAGAAGAATAATTCGGATAGTGAAGAGAAAAAGGACACGCCCAATGTTTTTCGTACTGTACCTAAAGATGAGTTAAGAGTATCTTCGCAAAAATCCTCAAGTAAAGATAAAAAAACAAATAAGTCAAAAGCCACTCAAACGAAGCAAAAAAAAGCAGACAGCGGAAGTGATAATACTTCGGCCAATATTAATGTGACGATTGTTGCTGATGCAGATACTAATACGCTGATTGTTAGAACCACTGGTAAGGATTATCGTCAATTATTGGAAACAATAAAACTTCTTGATCAAGTTCCATTACAGGTGCTGATGAATGTGGTAATTGCCCAAGTAACCTTTTCAGATAATCAAACTTTAGGAATTGATTGGACCTATGCAACCGGTGATGCTGCCGATAAACTTTTGGAAAGTACTAACCTTGGCACTGTAATTAGTTCACTATCCACTGGTGGACTTTCAGCAACAAGAACCACAAATAATTTTCAGGGTAATGTAAGTGCTAAAAATACTGATAAGAATATTCATATTCTATCTCGTCCTTCACTATTAATAACCAATAATCAAGAAGGTAAAATAAATGTGGGCAAAGAAGTCCCAGTTGAAACGGGTACAACTACCAATTTGGACTCGACTAGTACGGTGACCAATCAGGTTTCATATCGAAAAACAGGTATTGAAATGACTATTACTCCGCGCATTAATGAAGATGGTGTGATTCATATGGAGATAACCCAATCATTATCGGCTGTGGAAGGTAGTACTAGTTTAGATGCAGACAATCTACAACCTACTTTCACTAATCAAGAAATAACGACAACTGCAATAATGGAGGATGGGGAAACCATTATTTTAGGTGGCTTGATAGAAACCACTAAATCTAAGGAAGACTCCGGTATTCCATTGTTAATGGATATACCGGTAGCAGGAAGCTTGTTTAAAACACAAACTGATGAAAATGAACGAAGGGAACTACTCCTTGTCATAACTCCAAAGATTGTCGGTTTTAACAAAAATTTGGAAGGTATTAATAATGAATTTAAAGCACGTTTTGAGAACGTGGCTAAATTCCTGGATAGAGAAATAGTAAATACGTACTAATCACGGGTTTGACTAATCAGGAATGATTGTTTTTTTTGATAAAAAATATTTGGAAGGAAGATGAAACAAACAGCTAAATCATATAGAAAAATCAAAGGTTTTACCTTAGTTGAATTACTAATTGTAATGGCAATTTTAGCTCTATTGGCGGGCTTAGTAGGTCCTACTTTGTGGAATAAACTTGGCGGGGCAAAAACCGGTGTTGCTGCAACACAAATTAAAAGTATAGGAACTGCCTTAGATTCGTATCGCTTAGATATGGGTAAATACCCTAAAGTATTAGATGATTTAGTAAAAAACAATAGCGGGAAAAATCGTTGGAACGGGCCTTATATTAAGTCACTACCGAAAGATCCTTGGGACAATGAATACCAGTATCAAAAACCAGGAAAGCATAATAAAGATTATGACCTATATTCATTGGGAGCTGATGCACAGGAAGGTGGTGAAGGTGAAAATAAGGATGTCACAAACTGGTAAAATTAATTTATTACAATTTTTATGAATAGAAATCAAAGCAGAGCCTTTACCTTAGTGGAGCTGCTTTTGGTGCTGGCAATTATCGGGATTGCCAGCGCTATTATTATTCCTCGCGTAGGTGGTGAGAGCCATAACTTCCAAGCTCAGGTCCGAGAACTGACTGCGGTCTTAAAATATAATCGACGATTGGCTATTGTGAGCAGTCAATTACGACAAGCTAAACTATTTCCTTATAAAGAAGAAAATCGTGAGCATAAAGTGGTCAAAGGAAATTGGCGGAGCAAAGGCGCCGACCTTATTTGGATCGATAGCTTATCGGAAGAAACCAAAAATAAAACCATTAGCATAGACTTTTTTCCGCAAGGTGGAGCTACCGGAGGAGAATTGATTTTATCTCAAGAGCAATTTAAGGTAAAAATTATTATAGACAGTTTTACCGGCAAAGTTGAGGTGGAAGATATTGATCCAGATTAGACGGCAAAAGGGTTTTACCTTATTAGAGGTATTAGTTGCCATTACCTTAACGGCATTGGTGATGGGCAGTGTATTTTCGCTCCAGAGTCAAAGTAATCGTTTAGCGTATCAGTCCAGTGAAAAAATTGATGATACCGTGAATCGTCGTGCTGCTTTGAATCTGGCTTGGATGGGGGTGAAAATGTTGGATGAGTTACCTTATCAGGTGGAAAGCAAAGAGGCTTTGCCGATACCTGAACAACTATCCGATAAAATAAAAGATAATATGTTGCGTCTGGAAGCCTTCGATTTGTTGGATGAAAATGGTGAAGTCCTGCACAGTGGAGTACATCTTAAAAAGCCAAAGTCCCTATAAGCATGATGAATATGTCTTTATCTTCTGATAAAAAATTCCATTTCAAAAAATGCCAGGGCTTTACCTTACTAGAAGTTTTAATTGCTATAAGTCTCAGTGCTGTTTTGATGGTGGTGTTATCGGCAGGCTTCTATCAAATTACCAGTCGCTGGGAGCAACGGGATAAGCTTCTTGATCAACGCCTCGATGATTCAATGATTTTAATGGAATTGGAAAAAGCGATACTAGGTGCCTTTCCGTACTCCTATCAAAATAGACGTTTTAAACGTTTTATCTTTTTCGAAGGTAAACCCGATAGTATTAAATGGGTTTCTACTATGTCGCCTGCCTATGATAATCAGGCTATGATCTGGTGGCTTGAGGCTAAACCAAATGGCGGCCTTGCTTTACAAGTTACCCCGGCGCTGACCGGTAGTCCCAAGGATGTGCTAAAGAATTTGAGTAGTGAAGCTACAGAAGTTTTGGATACTTTTAAAATCCATTTTGAGTATTTAAAAATCGATAAAAAGCAAAGTATGAGTTGGAAAAAACAGTGGTCGGGAAAGAAGCGACAATCCTTGCCTTATGCCGTGCGTATTAGTTTACAGGAAATTTCTGATGAAGATGAGAAACGTCAGCTTGAATTAGTTACTATGATCCCTGCTTATAAACATCAGACCATTAACCCGGTGGACTAGTTAAGTGAAAAAAAATCAGGGGGCCATTTTAATTATTGTGTTATGGATGATCGTTCTTTCCTTGAGCATGATTTCCATATTGGCTAATAATACCAGGCTTGCGACGACGATTGTGATGCATCAACAGGATGCTATTAACGATTGGGCCGAGATATTGGCCACTATCGACAAAGCAAAAATGGAATTAATGATCGATAAACTGACGAGCGCCCGTAGTTTGGCAACCTTATTGCAAAATGCTTCCAAAGGTCAGCAGGCACCACAACAATACCGTTTTCGAGGACAAGAGATAAAACTATCCTATCCTCAAGCTGAGCATATTGGGGTACGAATCAATGATTTATCTGGAAAGATAAATCTCACTCAACTGAAAAGAAAAAACTTTAAATTATTATTGGAAAAACAATTAGGGGCACAAGGCAGCAAAATAGAAGAATTGCTGGATGCCTGGGAAGACTGGAAAGATAGGGATAATCTCAAGCGTCTTAACGGTGCTGAAAAAAAATATTATAAATCTAAAAAACTATCTTATGAACCTCGTAACGGTCCTTTGGAAAGTGTTAACGAATTACGTTTGATTAAGGGATTCGATGAGGTTTTTAAAAATATCGACTTAACCGAAGCGTTTACCTTGTATGCTCGAAGTCGGCAGGTAAACCCAAACATTGCCACTAGAGAGACTTTGTTATTAATTCCTGGGATAAATGAAGAAACGGCAGATGAAATTATTAAACAGAGGAATATTCAACCCTTTGCTAATATGGCAGAGTTTAAAGCCTTGTTTTCTCCGGCAAATGTCAACCAGGTGACTGCATGGATTGGTTTAACCAAAAGTCGTTACTTTTCTATAATGGTTTACAATAAAAATCATTTAAATAGTTTAAGAAATGACTCCGATGTTGATCTGAATAATAATGATAACAGTCAAGCACGATACCAAGAAGTTTATGTGTATGAAGAGATCGTGCAATATATATCCGATAAAGCCAAACCTAAAACAGTACGAGTTTTTCCTAGTAAAAAAGTAAGCTTGCAGATTCGACCAGAGTCACCTCAAAGCTAAAATCATTAAAAATTTCCATATAGGTTATCGCCGCTATTTCCTTTATAATAGCCTAGCTTTAAAGCCGCTCATTCTATAGTTTAAGGATTTAATAGTGTCAATTGCGATCTCGCCTTTGATTTTTCTTACAGGTTTAATTAAAAATACCATTGCTTGTATTAGGATCCCGTTTAAAGAGGTGATTGCCAATCGCGATCTGTTTATAGCCTTGTTAAAACGCGATTTTACGAATCGAACTTCTGGTGCAGGCCTAGGTGCCTTCTGGTTGTTGGCGCAACCTGCTCTGCAAGTGGTAGCGTTCTGGTTTTTACTGGATGTGATTTTGCGAGTTCGTTTTCCTGGAAATGTCTCTTTCTTGGATTATTTTTTAATCGGAATGATACCCTGGGTCTGTCTCAGTGAGGTAATGCAACGTTCAGTACGGCTATACGGTGAATTTGCGGCCATTTTTAAGAAAACGCCTTTTCCATTGGCATTGCTACCCATACTAAGTATCACCATCTCGGTAATTATTTATACGCCTATATATATAGGTGTTGCTTTTATATTATATGATTGGTCTGTGATACTCCCAGCATTGTTGGTGATGCTAATTATCTTTATCTGGCTGATACCGGTGATTTATCTATTTTCCGTTTTAGGGCTGTTCATTCGTGATTTTGCGCAAGTGATTCCCTTTATTTTAACGATGAGTATGTATGTCACCCCTATCCTATATATGCCTCAAATGGTTCCGGAACAATATCAGTTCTATCTTGCTTATAATCCATTTGCCGACTTAATTGCCTTATTCCATAGCTTGGTAGAGCAGAAGCAACTGCCTGAAAATGCCATTATATATAGAATGTTTTTTGAATGGTTGCTTTTGTTAGCACCTGCCTGGTGGTTATTTAATCGTTCTAAAAAGCATATTCGGGAAGCAGTGTAAATGGTTACCATTGGTCTGGATGGCGTCTACAAACATTATCACTTGTATGAAAATAATCTTCAGCGTTTTCGGGAGATTATAACCGGAAAAGCTCATGGTAAATTGATCAAGGCTTTGGAACCGGTTTCTCTGGAGTTAAAAAGTGGTCAGGTGCTGGGGATAATCGGTAATAACGGTGCCGGAAAAAGTACTTTGCTCAAACTTATTGCTCAAACTTCTGCTCCAACGGGTGGCAATTTACAGGTTAATGGCCGTGTTGCGGCACTTTTAGAATTGGGTACAGGGTTTCATCCGGAATTGACAGGGCATGAAAATATTTATCTCTATTCGTCAATTTTAGGCATTAAGAAACAGACCATGGATGAACTCTATGATGAAGTGGTAGATTTTTCCGGTATTGGAAATTTTATTCACCAGCCGGTTAAGACCTATTCATCGGGAATGTTTGTCCGTCTGGCATTTTCCGTTGCCACATGCGTCGAGCCGGATATTCTCATTATTGATGAAGCACTTTCAGTCGGCGATGGGCAATTTGCCAGAAAATCGTTTGACCGCATCATGAAGTTTAAAGAGTCCGGCAAAACCATTTTGTTTTGTTCTCATAGTATGTTCCACATAGAAGCAATATGCGATAAAACAATTTGGTTGGAAAAAGGCAGGGTAAAAATGGAAGGTAGCCCGGATATAGTGGTCAACGCTTATAAAATGGATATTAAGGCACTCACCTCTTCATTGCCTGAATTACACAAATCAACGCCTGCGCCGATGCTGGATGAAGAGTTTCATCCTGTTGATCACCAAGAAAAGGACGCGGAAGTACCGCCCAATAAAAATTTGGCAAGCTTTGAAAAAATCCGAGTATTTGCCGATAATGAAGAAGGTAAAAAATTACAAATAATCAATAACCAAACCCGGTTAAGTGTTGAAGCAAGCTATTATAGTGATAAATCTGTCGCGATAGCGCAATTAGCTGTGGCTATTCATGATGAAAACGATCATATTATTACCAGTGTCTGCACTCTGATGGACGATGTTGAATTACATCGCGATGAGAATGGCTTAACTCATGTAAAGCTAGACTATCCAAAAATTGCTTTATTAAAAGGACGTTATTATTTGGGGGTTTATTTAATGTGTGAGCGCTGCATTATGGTGTATGAAGATGCAATTCGCTTTGCTGAATTGAATGTGCAACAGTCGGGACGAGAATTGGGTGTGGTTAGTTTACCACACCATTGGTCTTAAATTTTAGATGTTGGGACTATGAGTAACAAACTGGAAATTTCTATGCTTGGCTCTGGTGACCAGTCAGCTATAGAAGCTTTGTTTAAAGAGAGTTTTGGATATGCGGTATCTAAGACGTTATGGAAATGGAAATATGCTGATTCCAGAGGACGGAATCTGATCATTAAGAAAGACGGTAAAATTGTTGCTCATTATGGTGGAATGCAAAGAGCTATTTCTTATTTTGGAGAAAAACAGAAAGCGATTCAGATTGGCGACGTTATGGTCGCCAAAAACGAACGCGGTGTTCTAAAAAAACAAGGCTTGTATTTTCAGATTACCGCAGCTTTTTTAGAACGTTATATTGGCTTTGAAACCGAGCATTTGTTGGGATTTGGTTTTCCGACACCGACGGCTTTAAAGTTGGCTTGTAAGCTAGGTTTGTACGCTAATGTCGATGAAATTGTAGAGCTTCATTATAGCAGTATTAAGGCCCGTCCCTCATTTAAATATCATCTAATCGAATTGGAAAATAGTAATTCCGAAGCCTACTTCAAGGCTTTTAATCGCTTATGGCGACGTATGAGGGAAGAATATCAGAATGATATCCTGGTTGAGCGGGATTGGGATTATTTAAATTACCGTTATTTCCAGCATCCTGTAAATGATTATAAAAGTTTTATAATGAAATCGCGCTTAACCCAACAAGTCATTGGCCTGTTGATCTTCAAGTTCCAGCAAGAACAAGAGCGTTGGATGCTTATGGATTTTTTGGTTACTAAAAAACATATTGATGCTTTATTCTTTCAAGCTGCTCGAATTGTTGAACGACTCGGTCAAACATCATTTACGGTATGGGTAACGGGAAGTCATATAGCTAGGTTACCAGCAACATGGCATACAAAAGAAACAGCAAATATCTCTATTCCCAGTAATATATGGCACCAAGGACCAGATTCGTCTGAAATAATAGATAAATGGTGGTTAACTGCCGGTGATACTGACTTTCTTTAATTGGATTTTAAACCGGACCTTTTATGACACAAGATATGAAAGTACTAATGGTTACTCGGGAAAGTAAACCTGAAAAACATATTGGTTCGGATAAACGCTATGGTTTAAATAAAAGTCTGGCACCTTTAATTGATGAGCTAACCCGGCGAGGCATTCAAGTTGACTATCTTAGCCAATCGCAAGCTGGTGAGGTTGGTATTGTCAAGTTAAGGCGCTTTCATCGTTTTATAAATAAATTGTTGGCGCGATTTTTTTCCGATACAGAGTTTACTGCAATTTCTTGGGGGATCCTAGAGCGTTTAAATATGGGGCGCTTGGCTGTCAAAGTGATGGCGAAGGGAAACTATACTCATGTCCATTGTCATGATCCTTTTATTGCTGCTGGTTTTAGATGGATTGCTCGAATTCGATGGTATGCCTGTTTAAGGCGTTGCCACACTGCGAGGTGGGGCGTGACTGAGCACGGATTCGGATGTTTCAGCCAGGCATTTCATGATGATGGAGCTCGCTTGGGGACTTCGGTCATGAAATGGCTCAAAGCCTGGGAAAGCCGAGTACTTTTAAAAGCTCATTGGGTAATTAGCCCCACTCAATTGGGATTACAACAACTTGCACGAGATTTATCCATTTATCCTATTCCTGATAATTGGTATGCCATTCCTCATCCTAAACCTTATTTAAATAAGTATCCTAAAATTGAAGCTCGTCGCAGATTACGTTGGGAGCATGACACAATCTATATTATCGCCGCTGGCAGGTTTGCCGAGCTTAAACGGTTTCCTGACTTGGTCAAGGCATGTGCAAAAATACAACACTCTAATTGGCAGCTCTATATAATCGGGGAAGGGGATCGTGTTGCTATTAAACAACTTGCAAAAAACTGTGGTATAGGGAATCGAGTGGGATTTGCTATCAGTGATGATATTGGACTGTATTATTCAGCAGCCGATATTTATGTTAGCACATCTCTGACTGAATCATTTGGCTTGGCAAATTTTGAAGCCTTACATATGGGACTTCCTTCTATATGTACTGCTGTAGGTGGAGTGCCGGAAGTGCAGGGTAGTGGGGCTAGATTGATTCCAGCGGAAAATAAAATTGCATTGGTGAATGCCTTGCAGGATTTTTTAGATTATCCTGAAATTCGCGATTATTGGTCTCGTCAAGCGCTAGCCTGGGTAGCTTCTTGGCCTAAGCTAACTCAAATAGCTAATATGGTACAAAATTGTTATCAGGGACAGAAAGCTCAGATTCAAAAGCAACAGCTATCTATATATAGTCATCAATCTATTTTGGAATGCTATCGTCTGCAAATTGAAAATATGCAATTATGCCCATTACCTAAGGTTTTAAAATTACCTAGGCAGGGTACCAAAATTCTCGTTTTTGCTCCTCACAATGACGATGAAACTTTTGCCTGCGGTGGTACCTTGGCATTATTAAATCAACAGGGTTGTTCCGTAAAAGTGGTTGTGCTTACCGATGGTGGAAAAAATAGTGAATTGCTGGAGCCTGACGAAATAACTGTAACCCGAAGGAAGGAAACCGACAATGCTTTGGCTATATTGGGTATTAAAGACAAAGTCTATTTGTCAGAACCTGATGGGAATTATCAAGGTAACGAAAGAGTTCGAGAAACATTAGCCGCCGTTATTCAAGACTATCAACCGGACTGGATTTTTATTCCATCTATTGCAGATAATCATCGAGATCACGTGGCCGTGAGTTTAACGCTTATACAGCTTTGGAGTGATAGTCAGTATAAAGAGACTATATATATGTATGAAACTTGGGCTCCGGTAATGGCAACTGCCATTGTTGATATTAGCTCGGTTATGGAATTAAAAAGAAAAGCGATGGAATGCTATCTGTACCCGCAAAATTTTTGTGACTACTGGACTGCATTTTCGGGTTTAGCCTCATATCGGGGGGTATATTTACAAAAAAAAGGTGGTTATGCGGAAGCTTTTGTAGAGGTTCGTAAAGATTTCTGGAAAACGGATATCTCTAATTTGTTAACTATTCGAAAAAATATTGAACATTTTTGAACTATAAACAACAAAATCTGTCTAACCTGTATCAATTTGAGGTTATTTTTAATAAAGTTAAGTAACCCTTGAATATATTTGACAATTTGTATTATACTGCTAGCGCGAAAAGATATAGTGGCATGGTTAATTCATTCTGCCTAGGATTAAAAACAGTAAATAACGCGTGCCAAATATAGGAAATAATATCGGTTTTGTCTTTTCATGTTGTAAAATAGCAACAAAAAGTCCCAATAGCCAAGCAAAAAAAGATAAGTTGTTACAAAAAAACAACTTTAAGTGTTGCAAATCTGTTGAGATTGATTATAATAGACGAAAATCGTTTCAACGAGGTCTGTTTTTAGTGTTGCTGCTCTTGTTTATTAGCTAGATAGCCTTTAACAACTCGAAACAAATATATAACTTTAAATTAATTTTTAGTATTGCTTGTAAAAATAATGGAGAATCAATTCATGTTTAATAAAAAAGTACTTGCAGCAACCATGGCGGTGGCAATCACAGGTGGTTTCGTTGCAGAGTCTAGTGCAATGGAAGTTGCAACAAATGATGTCGGCCAGGTTTTACTAGGTAGTGGTTATTTCACAGAGAATGACTTTAACACTGAAATCGCTGTAGTTAATACTCGTACGGACGCAGCTGTTTTAGCTAAGGTTGTATTCCGTTCTCATATGAAATCTGTTGAGATTCTCGACTTCTTGATCTGGTTATCACCAGGTGACGTATGGCGTGGTAGTGTTTCAACTAACGCAACTACCGGTTTAGGTCATATCACTTCTGCTGATGATTCTGTTCGTAACGCAACAGATACAAGCTGGGGTGATACAGATGCTCTTGATGTTGACTTCTTTGCTCATAACGTAACTGCTGATGGTGATTCAACTACTTTCGGTCACTTTGAAATTATTGGCGCATATGCTGCTGGTGCAGGTACTTACTCTTTAACTAGCGGTGGTACAGTTACTGTTGTTCAAGGTATGAGCAAGGATGACTTAAGAACTTTATTTGCTGACGAAGGTTTAAGAGCTGCTACTACTACTCAATGTACTCCTGCTGAGTTGAATGCTGCTAACGTTTGGAGTGCTACTGCTCCATGTTCAATGGAAATAATGGGTGAAACTCGCATTGAAAATGCAACTAGCCGTGCTACATACCACCCAACTGCATTGAAAAACTCTACTGATAACCCAGACGTAACTGGTTATGTTAACGCTAACCCTGCATTGACTATCAGCACAGGTGCTGAAACTTTAGTTGGTGACGGTTGGGGTCCAGCTGGTGTTGAATGGGTACAAGAAGTTGAAAAAGCAATTGCTGCTAACAGCTCTTCTTGGGCTTGGGAAAATGGTACAGACATCACTACTCACGCTTTCGTAACTTTCCCAACTAAGTATCGTCACGAAGGTGATACTGTAGCTGGTCTGTGTGGTACTAACGGTACTGGTGGTGCTTTAGCTAGCTCCTCTACTACTTACTCCGCGCCTTTCCAAAATGATACTGAAGGTTCTATTGTTTACACGTTGAACTCTTTTGATAACAGCGAAAACAATGAACTTATCGTAACTGTTGATAGCTCAATTTCTGGTGCTCCTACTACTACAGTGATTCCTGATTCATTACCAAACGAAGTTAACTATGTAGTTCCTGCATACTTCGACGGTGTTGATTCCGGTTGGGCTTACTACACTTGGGTTCAAAGAACTGGTAGCAACTGTGACTACACTGGTGTACCTTTAACTGCATACACCTACAAGTTCGGTTCTGCTACAGGTACTATGACTGCAATGGATACTATGGCTAACAAGTAATATCCAGTTAGTTTAAAGTTCCATATGTGCCGAGTTTTTAAACTTGGCATATAATAAAAACCCCAAATAATCAGTTATTTGGGGTTTTTTTTTATGAAAATTTAAATTTATTTATTATGCTTATGGAAATTAATATAAAAAAGCTCTCTTATATATTAATCCCCCTGATATTTTTAGCCACGGTGGCAATTTATCAAATATGGTTAAAGTCGTGGAGCATAGAAGGTGTCTGGGTTTCAGGACCAAATGATGGACTTGGTCTGATGCCGACAAAAAAAGAATTTATTGCTGAATTTGGAGAGAAACAGTTTAAATTTCAAAATATTGTACGTCCAATTAAAGGTTATCAATATGAAATAGATAATCAATTGGTTATAATGCATGCAGAAAAACGCTTGATAAAAATAAGAATAATAGATGATGATACCATTCGCTTTAATGAGGGTAGTCATGGTGTTGGATTAAGAGTTTACCATCGTAAATAGTGAACTATTTATCAGATTATTAGTCTTAACCCTAGCAATAAAGAAATGGATAAGATTCACAGATTTAGTTGCTAAAGTTAAAATAGAATATTAGCAAATTATTTTTAAAGGTATAAAATAATGAAGTATAAACTCCTAGCCATTTCGGCTATCTTCTTGCTTGGATTGAGTTCATTTAGTTTTGCAAAAACATTCAGTTATGTGGAAACATACATTCCGGCAAATTTGTATACTTCCGCCTCTAGTACCAATTTAAGTAAGATTGCGGTGATTAGTGATAGTGATAATACGATTTATCGCCTTAATGCAGGTACATCGTTAAAAATAAAATTAACCATTCCGCCGGGTGTTGATGTATTTACTGCTTCTGCCCAAGTTTCAAAATGGAAAACTTCCTCGGTTACTGGCGAGTTTATGTATGCAAAATCGATGACAGACTACACCAATGTCGAGGATTATAACGCTACTTTCTCGACTTCATTTCCTTTTCAATTTGTCAATACAGCTTTTGAAGATAGTGATATTCCTATCAGTGTGGTGAGTAATGATACGACCACCAGCCAACAAACCGGTTACATGATTTTCGATAATACGACAAGCAATGATGCACTTTTACTAAAAACTGTATCTATTCAGTTCACCGTAAACCCTGCAATGGTTAATACTTATAATAGTTGGGTTGCAAGTACCGGCAGTTCACTGCCAGTAACTCTAAATGTTAATGGTGGTGGTAGTTCCTCGTCGAGTAGTAGTTCCTCGTCAAGTAGTAGTTCCTCGTCAAGTAGTAGCTCAAGTAGCTCAAGTGGAGGTTCCAGCGGTTCTTCAAATGTAAATGTTTGTAGTCCAATCTTGGGTAATTGCAATTTTTCTTCTACTGGCTCTTCTTCAAGCAGTAGTTCCTCTTCCAGTGGTGGAACTGACCAACCTCCATTGGTCACAACTCCTACCGATACAACGATGACGGAAGGCGTAGCGACTGGAACTTTTGAAGAGTTTAGTAACACAATATCGGATGCCTATTATTTATGGGATAGTGTTGCCGATGATTCTGACCGTTCCGGTGAGAGCGGGACACGACACGTTAGAGTTAGGATTGGAAAAAATCAATTGATTACGATCGCTACCAAGCTGGATGATCTGGATAATGGCAATTTAACCCCTAAAGTGGGTGTTAAGCGCGAGGTGATTAAAGTTGCTACCGACAGTGGTAATTTGAGTCTCTACCCTTACGCTGAAGATCCGGATGGTTTATTGGATGCCATAGCAGGTTTTTATCCGCATGATACGATAGGTATTACTAAAAAGGGTATGGTTTATGTCATTATTGAAGGGAATATTCTTTACGGTTATTTAGATTATTATGTGATTAAGCCGGATACTGAACAAAACGGCTCATTCTCATTCGGTGCCCTGCAAACTGAAAATGGTTTATCCTTTATAGAAATTACTTATCCTAGTGGAGTGAAGCAAAAAATGTATTTTTATAGCACTCCTTTATCAGCTATAAATAATTAAAAATTTAAAATTACAACCATAAGGCCTAGCGTAGATTTACCCTAGGCCTTTTTTAATTTCGTTAAATTTAAGCTTTAGGGTTTGATGACCGACGTGAATAATCAATTAAATTTACCATCTATGAAAAGAGTTAGCTTCATATGGGGTGTTTTAATGTCGTTTACCTTTTGTAACGTGGCAATGGCTACTAATTTATTTGATAGTAAACGAGGTGCGGTTGAGCCGGAAAAAAAAGAAGAACAAAAAGCCAAAGTTACCAAACCAAAAGCAAGCAAAGTTAGCTTTAAACTAACGGCTATTTCTAAATTGGCAAATAAATATAACTTAACTTTTGAAAATGTTCGAAAAAAAGAAAAAGTACATAGCAAATGGAAAAAGGGAGAAGATTTAAAGGAATCGATTATACCCGGTTATTATGTTTATGATGTAATTGAACGGAGGGTATTATTTAAAGCTTTAGACGGTAAAAAGTTTCGTTGCCAGGAAAGTAAAAATGAAAAAGTTAGTTGCGATCCTAAAAATAAAATTATTGCTTACGAATTAGTTACTAGTAAACCGCTCAGGACTGCTACGGTTAAAAAAAATCAAGCTAAAAAGAATAACAACACAAATAAGAATAAAGAAAAACAGGTTAAATCCAATAAGCAGCCATTTCAACCTAAACGGATTGAACCTCAAGAAGTTCCTGATGATATGCGTCTGATTAAGACTCCCTTTGGTGACAGATTAGTTCCTAAATAAGCATATCTTGCAGTTATATAGAAAAATAAATTGGGGACAAAACTTTTGGAAGTAACCATAATAATCGTAAACTATAATAGTGGAGAACTTCTTCAAAAGTGTATTGAGGCATTGGAAAAACAAACCAAACTTCCGTCTCAAGTTATTATAGTTGATAATTTCAGTGACGATGACTCGTTATCAAATATAGATTCAAAAATTATTAATTTACAAATTATTTCTCTTAGTGCTAATTTTGGTTTTGCCAAAGCGAATAATATTGCCTTGGGTAATTTAAAAAATTCGCCTTGGGTAGCATTGTTAAATCCAGATGCATTTCCTACCCCAACATGGTTAGAAGAACTCTGTGGCGGTACAAAAAAATTCCCGGAATTTAGTTTTTATGCTTCTAACATGATAGATGCAAAAAACCATTCTTTAATTGATGGTCAAGGTGATGTTTACCATTTTAGTGGACTGGCATGGCGTAAAGGGCATGGGAAATTGCTTGAGAGTATTAATCAACCAAACCAAGAAGATAAGCCACAATATATTTTTGCAGCATGTGCCGGTGCTGCTTTATATAAAACAGAAGATATAGTCACTATTGGCGGTTTTGATGAGGATTTTTTCTGTTATATGGAAGACGTTGATTTATCGTTTCGTTTAAATCTTACAGGGAAAAAGGGTATATATGTCCCTGGTGCGATCGTGCATCATATAGGTTCTGCAATTACTGGAAAAAAAAGTAGTTTTTCTATCTACTACGGGCATCGAAATCTGGTATGGACGTATTTTAAAAATATGCCCTTGACGTTGTTATTGTTAACATTACCTATGCACATAGTGTTGAACCTTTTCAGTCTGTTATATTTTTCGCTGAAAGGTAAAAGTCGTATAATATTTAAATCCAAATTTGATGCTTTAAAAGGTTTGCCTGATATCTTTAGAAAACGTAGAATTATTCAACAGCATAGGGTTATCTCATCTAGGGAGATTTTTTCCTTGATGGATAAGCAAATATTTATATTCAGAAAATAATTATAGAAATCAGTTTATGTATGATAATTTAACCTTTCCTCTTAATGTTTACGCCAACCTATTGGCATTCGATAAACAACCGGTAGATTACCTTCACTTTGGATTATTTGACGGGGATCATTTGTCGATGGGAGAGGCACAAAATAAATCAACCGAAATCCTGTTTTCCTATTTACCTCCTGCACCGGCGAAAGTTTTGGAAGTGGGAATCGGTCTAGGCACTACCCAAAAGATATTATTGGATAAAGGCTATTTAGCGCAGGGTATCACTCCGGATATTAATCAAATTCAAATTGCAAAATCACGACTGGGTGAAAAGGGACAGCTCTTTTGTGAATATTTCGAAAATTATCAAAGTAGCGACAAATTCGATGTCATTTTATTCCAAGAGTCGTCTCAATATATCCGTATTGACAAACTTTTTTCGCAACTAAAACATTTAATCAGTGACCAAGGACGAATTATTATTATCGATGAAGTTCGCCTAAACCCCAAAACTGATTGCGGCCTTCACTATCCCGAAGAAATGATCGGCATGGCGAAAGAAAATGGAATGAAGATAAGATTTTACAGGGATTTAAGCGCTTTGGCAAAACCTACGATGACATATATTAAAGACAAGTTGGCTCAATATAATAATGAAGTTTTAGCCGTTTTGGGTAATGATTTCAAGCAATTAAAAGAATTGGAAGCGTCGACTGAAACCTATCTAAAAAATTATTCAAACGGTGATTTTGGTTATTACCTGTTTGTTTTTGATAATCAGATTAAGCAGTAATATGGCAGCGATACTTAATATCTCGATTGTTACTTATAATTCCAATATTGATGTATTACGACAAACTATTGAAAGTTTGAACGTATCATGTCAACAAGCTGAGAAAAATGGGCTGGTTGGCCGTTATTGTTTACATATTTTAGATAATTCAGAAAATACAATATTTTTTAATACCTTAAAGGAATTTATTGCTGGATTAAAGAATAATTATACCAATATCAACTTGACTGCTTCGCAATCAAATCTTGGTTATGGACGGGCCCATAACCAAGTTATTCACAATATGCCGGGCGACTACCACCTGGTGTTAAATCCAGATGTAATTATGGATGAAAATACCATCAGTCAATCCATTATATACTTGCATCGCAATTCAGATGTGGGGCTTATTGCTCCCTTTGTTGAAAATGAAAAAGGTGAAATCAACTATCTCTGTAAACGATATCCATCGATTCTTGTCCTATTGCTAAGAGGTTTTTTTTCCTCGATTAAAATTCCTTTTTTTCGTAAAAAAATTGATCACTACGAAAAACGAGATAAATGTAATGAAAATAAAGATGTACTCATATCAAGTGGTTGTTTTATGTTTTTTAGGACGGAACAATTGCAGCGCTTAGGAGGTTTTTCAGATAAGTTTTTTGTTTATTTCGAAGATTTTGATCTTACCTATCGTTTTTCAGCAATGTCAAAAATAGCCTATGTACCGAGTGTAAAAATCATCCATCATGGAGGTAATGCGGCAGGGAAGGGATTAAAACATATTTTTTTATTTTCTATATCCGCGATAAAATTTTTTAATCGATTTGGGTGGCGATTGTATTAAATCGAAATACAATAAATCACATCGATTAATTGGAGGTATTATGTCTTGTCTAGGAGTGAAACGACTGAGCTTTCGAAGCATACCAATTATCCTGCTTTCGTTTTTATTGAGCTATTCTAATTTGACTTATTCTGCTGAAAGTATTGAGAGCTGTTACAATAAAATTTTAAGTTTTGTAATGACTCTTGGCCATATTCCCTCTGACTCGGAAATTCAAACCGCTTTCCAACAATGTGATGGTACTTTTTCCGAAGTCGATGCCGTAGTTCAGCAATGTCATGAAGATAAAGTGAATGAATTTGTCGCATTGGGTCGTCCTCCCACCACAGTTGAAATGGATCAAGCTATCCAGGAATGCTCCTCACTAGCACAACAAACGGTCGAAGAAAGCCTACCTGACCCTTGTGCTGACGGCCCGGAAGGGTTTGAAAACTTTATTCCGGAAGAATATGCGTCATTATATGCCAGTGGGGATCCGCAGTTTATTGAGACCTTTAATGCTATCTGCCAAGAACAGGCCGAACAAGTTAAATCATCGGTTATAAGTAATATTGCCGCTGACTATGAACAAGCCGCTAAGCTGCAATATCAAGATGCAGTCAATGCCGCTAATGCAAATAATTGGATAGTCTCTACAGAAGGACAAGAAATAAAGTACCTCAGTGATAGTGGTGTTCCTTTTTACAATATTACCACTGAAAGTAAATTTGTAAGAAATTATCAAGAAGCAACGATGGTTGGCACCGATAGTTTATGGGGATCATTTACCGGAGAGGATTTAACGATAGGTTTATGGGACGCAGGTAGCGTTAATGATACACACAAAGAATATCAAAACCGCATTCAATGGAGCGATACTGAAAGCGCGATAATTGACTCTCATCCTACCCATGTTGCCGGTACATTAGTGGCTTCGGGTACAGAAAATATACAAGCTAAGGGTATGGCCCCGGATGCGAAAGTAAGTGCGTATAACTGGAATTATAATATTTCGGAATTGTTTAGTTCAGCTGCCCAGAGTGCTCATGGAAGTGGTCTGTTAATTTCTAATCACTCTTATGGTATTTTATCCGGTTGGACCTATTATCCTTCTGGAGTACCGGATTTTCCTGAAATAAACTGGATATGGGGTGGATTGGATTGTGATGGATTTGCATATTGCGATGCGCAAGAAGATTATAAACATGGACTATATAATCAGGACGCATTCGAGCTCGACTATATCAGTTATTTATTACCTTATCATCTGATTGTTAAAGCTGCCGGTAATAATAGTTCGGAAGGACCTGAAGACGGGACTAAACATTTAGCGTGGAACTGGAATGGCTCTTGGGCACAAATAGAAAGCACCAAAACTCGCGCTAAAGACTGTGGACATGACAACGGGTATGACTGTTTAATGCCTGATTCGACGGCCAAAAATATTTTGACGGTAGGGGCCGTTGACAGCAATAAAACAATTGCCTTTTATAGTAGTAGAGGACCAACTGATGATTGGCGAATTAAGCCGGATATTGTTGCTAAAGGAGATCAGGTCAATTCAACTTGGACTGACGGTGATTATCGTGAGCTAAGTGGGACGTCGATGGCAACACCTGTGGTTTCCGGTTCTTTGTTATTGTTGCAGCAAAAATATAAAAGTTTAAATCAAAACGAAGCCATGCGAGCCGCCACCCTGAAAGCTTTGGCAATTCATAGTGCTGATGATATCGCGCCGGTAGGTCCGGATTTTATCTATGGATGGGGATTGTTAAATACCCAGCGAGCTGCTTCTTTATTAGATTCTTTAGTGACTAAACAGCAAGTGATGGAGCTAAGGTTAAATGATGGTGGAACATATAGTTATGAATTTAAAGCAACCACTTCCGAGCCAATAGTCGCTACAATTGTTTGGAATGATTATCCCGAGAATTCACATAATGATAGTGTCGACCCAAGTGACATTATTTTAAGCAATGACCTGGACCTACGAATAATTAATAATGGTATCACTTCTTATCCCTGGAAAATGTCCCTTTCCAGTCCATCCGCGGCGGCGGAAACCGGAGATAACATTAGAGATAATGTAGAACAAGTCGTTATTTACAATCCTATTATTGGTGAAAAATATCAAATTGTGGTTAGTCATAAAAATACTCTAAAAACTGACTCGATCTTATTTAGAGAATCATGCGGTGACAATGATAGCGACGAATCGTCACAAAAAAATTTCCATCAATGCTTTTCGTTGGTTGTTAGTCAAGGGGAATTAGGGATAATTGATATGGAACAAGTGTCCGCTCAGGCAGAAGTAGCTAGTAACGGCATTGTCAATTTATATCTTCCAGCAGTTAATTACTTGGAGCAAACATATAGTGCTAATTTACAAATGTTACCGAATAGCAATCCTATTCAATTTGTTTTGAAAAATTTTAGTCAAAGAAAACTATCAACAGCTGATAACGTAACCTTATTAGATCCAGCTAGCCTGGACTTGAATATTCAGGAGTTAAGCTATGCCAATAATTCCTGGAAGGCTTATCTTAGCAAGGATGAAAGTAGTAGCGAATTACGCTGGATTTTAAAAGAAATTAACCTTTTACAGGTTGAATAGACTGAATAACACAACGGTAATGGTTTTAATTGCATTAGCTTCGTAATGGATTGTTATTATATAATAACCCCCTTCATATTAAATGATTACGATTTAAAGCTGAGTACCATATTACATGCCATTACCTCCATCCCCCTGGTTAATCTTTTTAGATGATGAGCATACTGGCCTGTCATCACTGTTGGGGACATTATTGTGTGGTTTGCAAAAGCAACAACGGATAATTCTGGTCCTTAGTAAGAGAGGGGAGGCCGTCCATAGTTGGGCTAAAAAAGTCGGAATCAAAACGTATGTACTTAACCAACCTTTGTCGCTTGAAACGGATGCTAACAATATAGTACGTCGTTTATTAAAATATAATCCGCCTGAAAGTGTATTTATTCTGGCCGATGATATCGGGAGTGAAGAATCGGCTCAGGTTTATTTAAAGCGATTAAAAAAGCTTCGCTTTGATGGCAATATAATTTTTGTTCCCCAAAACCGAATAAAAGACCGCTATTACCACACTCATCCTGTTTCTCCACATATCGAATCAAAACGGCAACTTTTACGGGAATGGGGGGAGGATTTCAAGAAAGCTGAAGATAGGGAAAGTCTTTATTATTACCAACTTTCTATTCAAAACCCGGCCGACTCTAAAAAGAATAATCCCTGGATTAAAGCTGATAGAACGAATAAAAAGCCGTTAATCTCGATTATTATGCGCACCCGTAATCGACCTGATTTGCTTCAACAGGCGGTCGCTGCGGTGGTTAAACAAGATTATTCAAATGTCGAACTGGTGGTAGTTAATGATGGGGGTGAAGCTGTTGCTGACAAACTGGATATTGCTCGAGATAAGCTCTCCAATGTAAAATATGTTTCTCTGCTGCATAATCAGGGACGCGCAGTAGCTGCCAATACAGGTCTGGATTTTGCCCAGGGAGATTATATCCAATTTTTGGATGATGATGACCTCATCGACTCGGAGCATCTTTCTAAATTATACCAAGTTTTGCAATTGCATCCGGCTTATCAGGCGGCCTATGCCGGGATTCGCTTGGAAAATCAACACTATGATTTTAACTATGCTTTTAACCGAAATATTCTAAAAGCCTGGAACTATATACCAATTCATGCCGTCCTATTTTCCCGTGAACTTCTAGCTCAAGGTTGCCGTTTCGATGAGAACTTGGCAGCTTTTGAGGATTGGGATTTTTGGATCCAGGTTTCTCAATTCAGTGATTTCTATCATCTAGCGGAATTTGGTGGTGATTATCGCCAAACCGGTGATTCGGATGGCGGGACCTTTCAACAAACGGATAAAACAGAATTTTATCGTTTGCAGGTCATTAATAAATGGAAACAACAAACTACCGCTGAGGAAATGGAAGATATTTATCTCTCCTTAAAAGAATATCCTTCCAGCAATGAAGAACGGCTAATTGTCCAAAAAGTACATTTAGTGGCTCAAGAGAAAGATCTTCGAGCTCAATTGGAAAGTCGTGCCCTACATATTAAAGAGATGGAAAAACATCTTGATAGTCAAAAAAACACAATCGATGCTTATAAACAGGAATTGTATAAACAGCAACAAGCTAGAGAGGACATAGCTAAACAACTCCAAGACAGTAATGCTAAAAATGCTGTCTTGGAAAATGAGAATCAACGTCTGGATAACTCTCTAAATGCGGTTCTTAATTCACGACTGTGGCGGATGACTGAGCCATTGCGAAAATTTGGGAATACTCTAAAAGCACTAAAAAGAGCAATTCAAAAACGTACACACCAAATGGACATAGTTCCATCTCCGCAATTGGAAAAAAGGGGAGAGGAAAATAATTGGTATAGTAGTGCTACCGATCCTAATTTTATTCTCCAATCTTCCCAGGGCAGATTGCCTGTCGGTTGGGTACTAATTAACGGGTGTTTAGAAACAGCCGAGCAAGAAGAATCCATACTGTTTTTTGCAGTAAATAATGGTGGTTTCATCGCTCATCAGATGGTTTACCTAGATAGTATGGATGGTGAGCTGGATACTCTATTCTATTTGCCTGAAAATACCAGTGCCATACGAATCGATCCAATTTATGGTGCAGGCGAATTTAAAATTGGTCGTTTGCAATTTATTGAATTGGGTAAGTTACAATTACTTAGATATTTGCTTTTCATTCAGTTAAAGCAATTTATTAATAAACCCAAAGGAATAATTAAACAATTTTCGGGTTTACTGGGGGCGTATAAAAAATCCGGGGGACGGGGAGTGCTGGACAAATTAATGGCTCCTTACTTAAATGACTATCCGCGCTGGATTAAAATCAATGATAGTTTAAGTGAAAGTGATCGCCAACTTATCCGTGAGCAGATCAATGGCTTTGACAAAATGACTAAGATTAGTGTTATTGTTGATGTTAAGGAGAACCATATACATTTTCTGGACTATTCCGTTCATTCACTACAGAAACAATTATTCACCAACTGGGAAATAATCCTTTTATTTCCTCAGACTCTATCTAATCAAATTAACGACTGGTTGGAACGAAGTGAGCTGAAATCTGCCTTTCAATTGTTAACGTATGATACTAAACAGTGCTCAGAACGATATAATTTGGCATTAAATATAGTGCAGGGCGAGTATCTAAGTATAATATCCGCAGGTGTTCGATTGTCGGAACATGCCTTGTTTCATATTGCTTTCTCAATTGATAAAAATCCGAATAGCGTCATTATTTATGCCGATGATGATTGTTTAAATAAAGAACAGCAACGTATTGAACCGCATTTTAAGCCAGATTGGGATCCCTTGTTGTTAACAGCACATGATTATATAGGGCAGTCGTTTTTTGTTAGTCTTGATAAGATTAAGCAAGTCAATGGATTCAATACCGAATTAAATTTTCACCAACACCTGGATCTATTATTGCGTTTATCGGAACAGTATGATGAAACGCGATTAACACATATACCCCAAGTTTTATTTCATTACCCTCAAGGCTTAACGGATTTAGGATATGACAAGGAAAGTTATCGAACGGTTTTGAGCAGCCATTTTAAGCGCTTGGGAATGCCGAATACCGATTTGAATGAACTACATGCCCATGCCTGGTACATTCAATATCCATTACCAAAAAAGAAGCCTTTGGTCAGCATTATTATTCCTACTCGCAATGGTTATGAGATCCTCAAACAGTGTATAGAAAGTATCGTCGCTAAAACCAGCTATGCTAATTATGAGATAATTGTGGTTGATAACCAATCTGACGAAAGCCGTAGCTTGGATTACCTGAAAGAAATTGAAAATAGTTATAATGTAAAAGTAATCAATTATGATGCGCCGTTTAATTATTCAGCGATTAATAATTATGCTGTTACACAATCCAGTGGCGAGGTATTGGCTTTTTTAAATAATGATATTGAAGTGATTACGCCAGGTTGGCTGGAAGAAATGGTGGCCTTAGCACTCTTGCCTAAACATGGTGTAGTTGGAGCCATGCTCTATTACCCTAATGATACCATTCAACATGCAGGTGTTATTGCCGGAATTGGTGATGTTGCAGGACATGCTTGGATTGATAAAAAAAGAGGTAGTAAAGATCATCGTGATAAATCATTTGTTAGTCGCTATATGACGGTTTCAACAGCGGCTTGTATCGTGCTCACTCGAGATGTATTTAATGCTGCCGAAGGATTTAACGAAGAACAATTGGCAGTAGCATATAATGATGTAGATTTATGTCTTAAAGTTCATTCCAAGGGGTATCATAATGTTTGGACTCCGTTTGCGGAACTATATCATCACGAATCGGTGAGCCGTGGTGCTGATGATACAACGGAAAAGAAACAGCGCTATTTCAATGAGGTGACCTATATGTGGCAGGAATGGCAGAAACTACTACTCAATGACCCGGCATACAATCCTAATCTTAGTTTGCGCAGGGGATACCATGAGCCATCACTAGTCTCCCGTTACTCCAAGCCTTGGTTAACTGAGACTCAGAATAACAGCAGTGTTGTTGAATAATCTATCAACTATAGAAATCAATAAAGAAATATCTTTATGACAGAACAAGAGCAAACACCAAAAAGCCGTTCAGAATCAGAGCAAGAACAACTTGCTCGTCTAAAACAGGAACGTGAATATTTTAAAAATCAGTATTTATCCTGTTATGAAGCATACCATGATGTGATCAATTCAACCTCCTGGCGCATTACTGCCCCGTTACGTAAAAGTATTGCTTATCTCTTTCGTTTTCGTAATAGTAGCGGCTCTTTAAAACATAAATTAAAGTTGGCCGCTAAAGGAGTATTTAGCATTGCTCCTACAAGTTTAAAAAATAAACTCCGAGAAACACTAACTCGCGTTCGCTCGAGTAGAAAAACAGACGACACTAATACGCCATTTGCACTAAATAAACTCGTTGATAAAGGAATAGAAGGCAATCCATTGTTTCAACAGTTATTTGCCCAGGCCCGTGGTGAAAAGCAGAATTATGTGGAATTGAGTGATAAAACGGTCGATATAGAAAATAATCCACTTAAATATATCGCATTTTATCTACCCCAATTTCATCCCATACCGGAGAATGACGAATGGTGGGGTAGGGGATTTACCGAATGGACCAATGTCTCCAAAGCTGTGCCACAATTTGATGGCCATTACCAACCGCGCTTACCGGGAGAATTGGGTTTCTATGATCTGCGTCTATATGAGGTGATTCAACGGCAGGTTGAGCTTGGCCGTCAATATGGCGTATATGGGTTTTGCTTTCACCATTATTGGTTTGCCGGTAAACGTTTGTTGGAAACTCCATTTCAGCATGTCATGGAGCATCCGGAACTGGAACTGAACTTCTGTCTTTGTTGGGCCAATGAGAACTGGACCCGACGCTGGGATGGATTGGAAAATGATATTCTAATTGGTCAACAACATTCTCCAGAAGATGATTTAGCGTTTATTGCCGATATTGCTCCGGCCCTAAAAGATAGTCGTTATATACGAATTAATAATCGACCGCTGCTTATCTTATATCGACCGGCATTGTTACCGGATACTCAAGCTACGGCTGAACGATGGCGTACCTATTGTCGGGAAAATGGTATCGGTGAATTGTATCTGGTGATAGCGCAAGTATTCGGCGAAAGTGATCCGCGTCCCTTTGGTTTTGACGCTGCAGTCGAATTTCCACCGCACGGGGTTGGACATAAATTAAGTAAAATCACATCAAAAGTTCACCTACACCACAAAGAATATACCGGGACGGTATATGATTATCAGGAATTAGTAGAAGTTACAGAGGAAGAACTAAAATCCCCATTTCCGCTATTTAGAACGGTTTTCCCCAGCTGGGATAATGAAGCACGTAAACCTGGGAGAGGGGATAGCTTTGCCTACTCCAATCCTTCTGCTTATAGCAAGTGGTTGGAAAAAGTCAGCCGTTATGCGCTAAAGAATCCTATTGAAGATAACTCTTTGGTCTTTATCAATGCATGGAATGAGTGGGGCGAAGGGGCGCATTTGGAACCGGACCGAAAATTTGGCTACGCCTACTTGGAAGCTACGGCCAAAGTATTAAATGCTTTTAGTCCACAGATTAGGGGACAATTACAACAAACTCGAGAGGAATTACAAAAAAATCACTCCATTGCGGTCATCTTACACCTCTATTATGTAGAGTTATGGGATGAAATTAGTGCCCATTTGCAAAACATTAAACAAGGATTCGACCTTTATATTTCCGTCCCTCGGGGTATTCATAGTGAAGATATTAATGCCATTTTAGATGAATATCCTAATGCTCACCTCTTTGATTTTGAAAACCGAGGGCGGGATATGGGACCTTTTGTTGAGATCTATAAGCAGATAGCGCCATTAAAATATGAATATCTTTGTAAGTTGCACTCCAAAAAATCCCTCTATTTTGATGAAGGTGGTAATTGGCGTAACGATTTATTGACGAAACTACTCGGTGAAACTGGTAATCATCAACAAGAAAACAATGCGGTTGATAAGCTGTTAAGTTGTTTTTCAGAACAGCCTGATGTTGGCATGATTGCACCCAAAGGCTATTTATTGGACTTAAAGGATTATATTGGAAGCAATAAAGATGACCTGAAGACTATGGCGGAAAAATTAGACATCAAATTATCATTAGATAACCCTTTTATTGCTGGTTCCATGTTCTGGTGCAGGGCAGAAGTTTTGGAGCCGATTCTAAATTTAGACCTTGGAATAAAAACATTTCCAGCAGAACAAAATCAACGGGATGGAACCCTGGCCCACGCATTAGAACGTTTATTTGCGCTATTGCTGGATAGTCAAAATCTGAAAGTAATCGAAACTCCCTAAAGGAATTGAAATGCCTAAAAAAACGTTTTACCTTCCCGACTTTATTATCATTGGAGCCAATAAAGCAGGGACTACTTCGGTTGCCAACTATCTGAATATGAATCCTCAAGTTAAAATATCTGAAGTTAAAGAGCCTATGTTCTTTTCTTCGTCTCCAGCCACGGTCAGTGCTAGTCGCGAAAATGCTGATTTGGCCAATCCCTATGTTACGATTACACTTGAGGCTTATTCCAATATGTTTAAGGAACACGGCCCTAAAGCGCGTTTTTTTGGCGAGGCTTCTACGGCATACTTGGCAACTCCCCATGCTAGCGTTATTGCTATGAAAAAGGTAGTTCCAGAAACTAAAATTATTGCCATATTACGAGAGCCAGTTTCAAGAGCTATTTCTGCCTATAAAATGTGTTTAGGTAACGGTATAGAAGAGCGTAGTTTTAGTGAAATTGTGCAACAGGCTGAGCAACAAAAGCAGATAAATGTCGGTGGACATAGTGTTAAAGAATATATCCGTAACGGATTATATTCTCAATTGTTACAACCCTATTTTCAATACTTCGACCAATCACAGTTACTCGTTTTGGATTACCATCAATTGCAACAGTCGCCCCAAGATTTTATGCAACAGGTCGCCGATTTTATCGGTGTTGACTATCATCCTGTCAATTATAATAAAAAATATAATTTGCAATCGGAACACGTAGGTGGCGAAGTTGTTATCGAAGAGTCTGACAAGCAGCGTTTAAAAACCATTTTTGAAGATGAAATAAATGCTCTGCAAGATCTGGTTTCTTTCAATTTAAGTCATTGGCGGGAATAGACTTGTTCTAGTTTAAACTATGGTAGAGCTCCATTGTTTTAGAGCTAATTGTTTCAATCTTGTAGTTTTTTAATAAGCGTTTGTGGCCATTAGTCCCATATTCTTGCCTTTTTTCTGCTGAATTAGACAATGACTTTATTTGATTGGCTAATTCCTTACTATTTTCCTTTTCAGCAAAAAGCGCATTAATCTTATCCTGTGTTACCCAATTCATCCCGGAGCCAACTACTTTGCTGATGATTATTGGTTTGGCATAGGCCATGGCTTCCAATAATACCAAGCCGAAAGCTTCGGTACGCTCTATGGAAGAAAGGCAAAATATATCGCAGCTTTTTAGTAATGCGTGTAAGCTGTAATAATCCAGCTTGCCGCTTAATGTGACTCGTTCCTCTAGGTTCAAGGACTTTATTTGTTCTTTTAAAGCCCCTTCTTGTTCGCCTATTCCAACGATAATTAACTGCCCATCGGGAATATGCTGCATAGCCTCAATCAGGTATTTTTGGCCCTTATAATACGTTAGCCTGCCTATGGATAATAATCGTGTTTTACCTTTTTGCCAGAATTGTTCGGCTTTTTGAACATGGGGGTCGTTGAGTTGAGGTAAGTCTTCAAGCTTTAAGCCAAGTGGAATAACGTGCGATTTATCTTGCCATTTGGCAAGTGCCTGACTACTGGCTAAATAGTCGGGGGAGGTAGCAATAATTGCCTGACACTGTTTTAGCATGGCTTGCTCAAAGGGCCGATAAAAAGGATAGGCATACTTAAGTTTACTGGCATAATCACTGGAGACTACGTCGGAATGCCAATGGATCACCCACGGGATTTTGCGAGCCAAGGGACTTAATAATAACCAGAATACCGAGGTATTGGGCATATGAATATGCAGAATATCCGGTTTAAATTGTTTTATTTCTTTGTTTAGATAATAGGGAAAAGTCGGACTAATGGGAGCAAAGAGAAGCCGACCGTAACTGGGAACACGAATAATTTCAATGTTTTGGACAGTTTTACGTTGATAAGTTTTAAATGGAATATGCTGATGAACAATAGCCCTGACGTCACAATTGCTCTGCGCTTTTAACTCGGGAAGTAAAAGCGCCATAAAATTTTCGATACCGCCTGAAAAGGGTGGGTAGTATTTGCCAATATGAAGGACTTTCATATTCGCTTCAACCTAATTTTGACTTGTGATTTAGTAATTGTCACCCTTTTAATTATCAATTATCAATTATCAATTATCAATTATCAATTATCAATTGCTATTACGGCTCATATTCGTGTTTATTAAAGCCATCATCGTCGGTTTTTTTGTTTTTCTTTTGCTTTTTTTGATACTCGTTTTCCAACTCTTCAGCGGCATCCATATCATCAAGCTGTCGTTCCATTTCTTCGTCGCTGATCTGATCTTCTAGATCATCGTCTTCAAGAATGATATCTTGTTCTTCTTCGTCATCTTCCTCTTCATCTTTTTTCTTTATCATTCGCGAGAAGATGACGCCTAGTTCAAATAATAACCAGATGGGTATGGCTAACAGGGTTTGAGAAACTATATCGGGAGGTGTAAGTAACATCCCGGCAACAAAGGAGCCGACAATAATATAGGGACGTTTTTGGGTTAGATTATCGGGATTGGTAAAGCCGGTAACGGTTAATAAAATGGTCGCAATGGGGACCTCAAAGGCTATCCCAAAGGCAAAAAACATCTTTAAAATAAAATCGAGATATTGGCTAATATCAGTCATCATCGCCACGCCATCGGGAGTAGTGGCGGCAAAAAAGGCAAACATTAACGGGAATACGATAAAATAAGCGAAGAGCATACCGGTATAAAACAACACGATGCTGGAAAATAATAACGGCATAGCCAGACGTTTTTCGTGTTTATACAGTCCTGGCGCGATAAAACTCCATAGCTGGAATAAAAGATAGGGCATAGCGATAAATACCGACATCACCAAGCTTAATTTAAAGGGGGTTAAAAATGGTGCCGCTACGCCGGTAGCGATCATGGTTGAACCGTCCGGTAAGCTGGCAATTAATGGCTTTGCTAGTTGGTGATAAAGATCATTGGCCACCATAAACAAACACAGAAATACCACCAGAATTACGACAATAACTCGCAATAAGCGATCCCTGAGTTCGATAAGATGTGACATAAATGTCTGTTCTTGTTCTACTAAATCTTCGTCATTTACTGCTTCTTTACTACTGGAACTCATCGCTTTACTGTAGTTGGTTTAAGTGGCGGGTTATAAAAGTTAAAGAATTACTCGTCCGTATCGTCAGATTCCGTAATGGCTTCTTGAGCTTTCTTTTTCTTCTTCTTTTTTTTCTTTTGCTTGGCTTTTTCTTCTGCTTGAGCTATGGAATCCAGCAGCGCTTGATCAGGCTTATGTTTATCGCCTTCAGACTCATTAATCTCCAATAAATCTTCCAATTTTTCTGAGGGATTTAATTCATTAATGGAGGATTGAGTTTGTGCGGCAACATTTTTAAACTCATCTGCTAGTTTCTGTTGCTCTTTGAGAATATTTTTTAGCTCGTCATCTTTAATTTCTTTGCTAATGTCTTCCTTAATATTAGAGACAAAGCGGTTCAATCGCCCAAGCCATTTTCCTGCCGTGCGAGCAACCCCCGGCAACCTGTCCGGGCCAATAACGATCAGGGCTACCACCCCTATCAAGCTAAGTTCAAAAAAACCGATATCAAACATATTGGACCTTATACTGGACCTTCAATTAAATGTGAGCTGTTATTTATACTTGTTCTTTGGTTTTGTTTTCTACAGTGCCTTCGATAGTAGAACCACTTTGTTCGCTGATTTGCGCTTGTTCAGTTGTATCTGTGGTTTTCTTGGCTGTTTCTTCTTCTTCGTTCATCGCTGATTTAAAATTTTTAATGGCCCCACCAAGGTCACCACCGATATTACGCAGCTTTTTAGCACCAAATAATACCAATACAATTGCCAAAATAATTAATAGTTCAGTTACACCAAAACCCATTTTAATGCCTCTTTTATAATCTATGTGTGTTATTGACGCCTATTACCAGACGATTACTACGTTTAATATGGGGAGAATTCTATCATACTCAAGTCACAGCTGCTTATCTTTAGACCTGTTACCTTGTTTGCCTGGTCGAAATCACTCCTTACTAAAACAGCTATGTTAATTATTTAAAGCCCGGTAGTCTCGGACCGGCCATTAAATGTATATGAATGTGGAAAACTTCTTGTCCACCACCTCTGCCGGTATTAATTATGGTTCTAAAACCAGTATCAAGACCTTGATCTTTAGCAATATCAGGGATCATTTTCATCATATAGTTCATCATATCAGGATCTTTTTCCTGAATATCCGGTAAATCCGTATAATGTTGTTTGGGTATAATGAGAAGATGAACATCCGCCTTGGGATAAATATCTTTAAAGACCAATATTTTATCGTTTTCATAAACCGTGTCCGAGGGTATTTCCCCTGCGGCAATTTTACAGAATAGACAGTCTGTCATGGATTTCACCTAAAAGTTTATTTGGAGCGCTGTTTTTTTTCTTCCAGGCCGGATAGGCCGAACCGTCTTGCCAGCTCATCCAATATCTCCTGTGAGGAAATATTATGATGGGCAAGCATTACCATGCTATGAAACCATAAATCGGCTGTTTCGTAAATAATTTCTTCCTTCTTTCCATCCTTGGAAGCGATAACCGTTTCGGCCGCTTCCTCACCAACCTTTTTTAAAATACTATTCAGCCCTTTATGATAAAGGCCTGCAACATATGAGGAATCAGGAGAGGCGGTTTTACGTTCTGCCAGAATTTGATCCAGCTTGGCTAAAATATCGTTATCCACTTTGTATCACTACTTCTTTTAGAGCCGAACTTCAATACTGCGCTTAGCCATGTGTTGTTTGGCTTCTTCAATACTGTACTCGGCAAAATGAAAAATGCTGGCGGCTAAGACGGCATCGGCATGTCCCTGAATAACGCCTTCAGCCAGGTGTTCTAAGTTACCGACACCACCCGATGCAATTACCGGTACCGCTACGGCATCGCTAATGGCTCTGGTTAAGGGCAAATCAAATCCATTTTTGGTGCCATCACAATCCATACTGGTGACCAGCAATTCTCCGGCACCATAGGAAACCATTTTTTTTGACCATTCGATAGCATTAATCCCGGTTGGCTTTCGTCCCCCGTGAGTGAAAATCTCCCAGTTCTTTTCGCCGTTTTCCTTTTCGACTGCTTTGGCATCGATGGCTACCACTATGCACTGATTTCCGAATTTTTCTGCAGCTTCACGCACAAATTCGGGGCGTGCTACTGCTGCTGAATTTATCGCCACCTTATCAGCACCGGCATTTAGCATGGTGCGGACGTCTTCGACGCTACGAATGCCACCACCAACGGTCAAAGGGATAAATATTTCTCCGGCCACGGCTTCGACAACATGGACGATAGTATCTCTTCCTTCATGAGTGGCGGTAATGTCTAGAAAGGTTAGTTCATCGGCACCTTCTTGGTTATAGCGACGCGCCACTTCTACCGGGTCTCCGGCATCACGAATATCGACAAACTGAACCCCTTTTACAACACGGCCATTGTCAACATCCAGACAAGGAATAATTCTTTTAGCTAATGACATAAAAAATCTCTTCTACTCTTTTATGCTTGGTTAAAGATTGCTTGACCTTCGGCAAAGTCGAGACTGCCCTCATAAATCGCACGACCGGTGATGGCTCCGATTATTCCCGATGAGCCTACTTTACTTAAGGCTTTGACATCATCGATATTGGTGATTCCGCCGGAAGCGATTACAGGGATGCTGATGGATTCTGCTAATTTAACGGTACTTTCGATATTAACACCTTTCATCATACCGTCACGACTGATGTCGGTATAGATAATAGAATCTACACCGTCATTCTCAAACTTTTTAGCTAACTCGATCACATCGTATTCTGACTCTTCAGCCCATCCGTTTATCGCCACTTTGCCATTATTAGCGTCCAGGCCGACAATAATATGACCGGGAAATTTTTGACAAAGCTCGCCGACAAATTCCGGTTGTTTTACTGCTTGTGTGCCGATAATGGCATATTGCACACCGGCATCAAGATAGGCTTCTACCGTCGCGACGTCGCGGATCCCTCCGCCAATTTCAACTGGTAAATCGGGATAGGCCTTGGTGATGGCTTTAATAATCTCGCCGTTAACTGGTTTGCCTTCGAAGGCACCATTTAAATCCACTAAATGCAGGCGCTTAGCTCCTGCCTCGTACCAACGGCCAGCTACTTCGACAGGATTATCGGAAAATACCGTATCATCATCCATTCTTCCTTGACGTAAGCGGACACATTGTCCATCTTTCAAATCAATTGCAGGAATAAGTATCATATCTTTACCTTTCATTAAAAATCACTATTATGGTGTGGATTTAAATTATTTAAATTTGAGAATTTATTATATTGCTTTGCCGCATACTGTCGGTATGCGATAGGCTCTGGATTAGGAGGAGTTATTCATAATCTAAGCTAAACAGTTCCATCCCAATTTATAAAATTGGCAAATAATTGCAGACCGGCAACAGAGCTTTTTTCCGGGTGAAATTGTGTTGCAAAAACATTGTCTTTGGCCAATGCAACAGTGACAGGATGACCATATACGGTGCTGGCAGCAGCAACCTTCTGATCATCGGGCAAGACATAGTAACTATGCACAAAATAAAAGCGCTGTTGCTGTTCAATGCCTTGCCAAAGCGGATGTGATATTTGTTGCTGGACCTGATTCCATCCCATATGAGGAATTTTTAGACGAATATCACTGCCATCTGGAGAGGGTTCGGTTAAATCATCGGCAAAACGAACCACGTTACCTGGAATAATATCCAGACATTCGACACCATTATTTTCATCGGAACGACTCATTAGGGCTTGCATTCCAATGCAGATCCCCAAAAACGGTTTATCATTGGCTGCTTCTTTGATTAGTCCGATTAAATCATGATGTTGCATTTCACCCATACAATCACGCATTGAACCAACGCCTGGCAATAAGACCTTATCGGCGGCATGAATGATTTTGGGATCGTCACTGACATTAACTTCTACTTTTCCTGGGGCTGCATGTTCCAACGCCTTGGCAACGGAGTGCAAATTTCCCATGCCATAATCAATTACTGCAATTTTTGTCATTTGCTTAAAGCTTTCCTTTTGTGGATGGAATAATACCACTCATTCTGGGATCCGTTTCAATGGCCATGCGCAAAGCACGACCAAAGGATTTAAACACCGTTTCTGCAATATGATGACTGTTTCGTCCGCGCAGATTATCGATATGTAAGGTTACCTGGGCATGATTGACAAAGCCCTGGAAAAACTCATGAAATAATTCCGTATCGAAGGCACCGATATTGGCATTCGGATATTGGACATTATCTACTAACTCGGGACGACCAGAAAAATCGATAACACTCCGGCTCAAGGCTTCGTCCAGAGGAACATAGGCATGTCCGTAACGGGTGATTCCTTTTTTATCACCAATAGCTTTTTGTAAAGCCATTCCTAGGCTTATTCCAATATCTTCCACAGTATGGTGGGCATCGATGTGTAAATCACCCTTAGCCTCTATTTCCATATCGATTAAGCCGTGTCGAGCGATTTGATCCAACATATGCTCTAGAAAAGGAACGCCGGTATCCACCTTACAGACTCCGCTGCCATCCAGATTGATAGCCACCTTGATTTGCGTCTCGTTAGTATTACGCACGATTGATGCTTGTCGGTTTGCCATTGCTTACCATGTTTTCGGTTGTTGAATAAGGCACTTATTGTAATTGAAATGAATAGCCTTTGTCAGTACCTAATTACGCACTCAGTATTAGGATTGAAACTATTTTTGATAATTAAATTCATTAGCAATCAATTCTTTGGTAAATCATTTTAGATTTTTTGAAAAAAAGGATGGATTTTAATTATACTTAAGATACAATTGATCTAAATCAATAAAATAACACGCTGGGGTATGATGTGGGGAATAGTTCTTGCAACCAGAATAAAAATAAAAACAAAATTGTAGACATCAACAGCATAAAGGTCGTATGCAAAGATTGTAGTTTACAGCAACTATGCTTACCAAAATCAATTGAAGAAGAGGATATTGACCAACTCGAACGAATTATTGAACGAAAGCTTCCTTTAAAACGGGGTACCCATCTTTTTAAAGAGGGAGATAGCTTTAAATCTATCTACGTGGTTCGAGCCGGATCGCTGAAAAGCTACAGCTCGACTATTGATGGTCAAGAGCAGATTACAGGATTCCATCTGCCTGGGGAACTGATCGGTTTGGAAGCCATTGGTAAGGGTTTTCATCCATGTTCTGCTAAAACTCTGGAAACATCCAGTGTTTGCGAACTGCCGTTTACCGATTTAGAATCTTTGAGTCATCAGCTTCCCAGTTTGCAGCAACAACTTCTAAAACTAATGAGTAACGAAATCCTGGAAGATCAGGAACTGATGTTGCTATTGGGGAAAAAAACGGCTGAAGCAAGATTGGCTGCTTATCTGTTAAGTATTTCAGAACGTTTTAAACAGCGTGGTTTTTCATCGTCGGAGTTTTATCTTAGTATGTCTCGCAATGATATTGCCAGCTATCTGGGTTTGGCAGTGGAAACAGTTAGTCGCATGTTTACGCGTTTCCAGGAAGAGGGCTTGATTGATGCGGAACGTAAACACATTATCCTGAATGATAAAGAAAAACTAAGACAATTAGCCGGTATTACGCCCAATGACAATTGTCAGGATGCAATAGCACAATAGTCAATATTCCGTTATCAAGCGGTTTTTGTTTATGGTTGCAGACAATTTTTCAGGTGTTATGGGTTTGCTTAAAAAATCGCTCATTCCCGCTGCCAAACAGGCATCTCGATGTTCTGTGGTGGCGTTGGCGGTTAAACCAATAATAGGTGTGTATTGGTTTTGGCGACGGTAGACGCTGGTCACTTCAATTCCTGTGGCATGAGGCATATGCATATCCATAAATACCATATCATAATTTCCTTGTTGTAAGCAGTGCAAGGCTTGTTTACCATCACGCACTAATTTAACTGAGTGTCCTAAATCTTTTAAAAACTGTTCCGATACCATAGCATTTATTTCATCATCCTCAGCCACCAGGATTTGTAAGGATTCGTTATTTTGATCGCCATCGTTAGAGGTATGTTCCTGGATGGGAGGATTAATCGCTTTTTCCAGAGGAAGCGTGAAATAAAATGTGCTCCCTTTACCTAGCTTACTATGAAGCTGTATATTTCCACCCATTAATTCAACCAATTCTTTGACAATCGCCATTCCCAAACCGGTTCCGATTGGTCTTAGATAATCTGATTCTCGATTTCCTGGAAGTTGCTGGTGATTGAGTTGAGTATAATTGTCGAAAATAGTCCGTTGTTTTTCTTTATCAATACCGATGCCGTTATCACGAATCGAGAAACGGATGTTATGATAATTCTCCTCTTTTTTTTCTGAATGTAGTGATATGTTGAGTGTCACTTTACCACTAGTGGGATCGGAGTTTTTTAAACCATTACCGATTAAGTTAACCAAAATTTGTTGCAGGCGTTGTTTGTCACCATTAATATATCGCGGAACTGCAGATTCAATATTGGCAACTAGCTCTTGTTGTATTTGGGTCGTTTTTGGTTTTAGACATTCGACTATTTGATTGACACTTTGATGAAGATCGAAGGTTACGATATTTAGTTCCAATTTGTCGGCTTCTATTTTGGAAAAATCCAAAATGTCATCGATTAATTCATGTAGTATTTGGGTAGAGTAACTCAAGGCACTATGGTATTTTTGCTGTAAAGGATTTAAATGAGTTCCTTCCATAAGGCGTGCCGTACCGATTATCCCATTCAGAGGTGTTCGAATTTCGTGGGTCATGCTAGCCAAAAACTTACTTTTTAAACCGTTTAGTTGCTCGGCTTCTTCTTTTGCCATATGCAGACGTTTAAATAAGGAATTTAAATAAAAGGGTAGAAAAAATAAAATGAGCATTTGTGCCGCAAGGTCCATAGGGATACGGGACCATAGATCGGTAAACTGCAATAGCAAATTGTAATGAAGTAAAATCAATATCACTGCAATATACGAATATAATGCACCATAGCGGGCACCATAGCCAATCGATAATAGTACATATAGTAACCACATCATCGTGGAACCGTCGGCGGTTAAATAGATAGTCAATGAAGCATAAAAAATATCCACAAATAGGGTCAAGAAACGACGCCATAGCGAATCCAATTGTCGAAACATATCCAACATCAACAATAGGCTTATAAGCATGAAACTAATAAAAACAGCCCAATAATCATGGCTGCTGATATAAAAAAAATTAAAAAAACTACCCATGCCGGAAAAAAAGCCGGCGAATAGACCTAGTGCAATACGGACACGAAAGGAATGAAACTCGTCACAGTTAGATATTTTTGAAAAAGAATTAAATTGCATTTTAAGTCCCCCTGTTCCCCCTGCTATTGTATAATATGGTTTTTAAAAAGTATGTCAGAAAAGTCTTACAATCTATTTAAAAAATAAACATCCAAAACAAAAGAGTTTTTTATTCAAGCTGAAAGAAGAAGCAAATTGACGGTTAACAGACAAGATATTGAGATAACTGCAGAAAACAAATGCAGTTTTTGTCATGGACGTAAATGCTGTAGTTATATTACCCAGCAGATTGATACTCCCCGTAAGAAAAGTGATTTTCAGACCATGTTATGGCAAATTTCTCATCGTAATGTAGAGTTTTATAAAGATTCTGATGGTTGGTTTTTAATGGTTCTCTCTCAATGCGAACACTTGGGGGCACGTGGTGAATGTTTAATTTATGAACATCGCCCGGAGATTTGTCAGGAGTATTCCAATGATTATTGTGAATATGATTCTCCCGCGGAAGAGGGCTTCGATCTTTACTTCCGAAGCTATGAAGAGTTACTGGCTTATTGTAAAAAGCGCTTTAAAAAGTTCAGCTAATCATGATTTCTTTAAAGCTATTAATGGCTTTAAAGCCTTTAACCTCTTTGATTCCCAACTGGGAATCCGGCTTATAAATAGCCAATAAGTTTTCGATACCATAGTTCCGGGCACTGTTTAAAACGCTAAGATTATCGTCGATTAATAATGTTTGTTCGGGAGAATAAGCATATATAGATTGTAATTTAGTCCAAAAATCCGTTTCCTCTTTTGGTAAAGATAGTTCGTGAGCGCTAATTACTGTATCAAGATGATTGGCGAGCGGGGTTTTCTGCAACTTTAAGGAAAGACTTTTTTGATGAGCATTGGTAACCAAAACCCGTTGTTTGCCCTGTAGCTTCAGCCAGGTCAAAAACTCAATGACAAAAGGATGAAGCTTAATTAAATGAGCCACCTCCCGTTTTAATAACATAATGTCCAGTCCTAGCTCTTCTGTCCAGTGATCAATACAATACCAATTGATGGTTCCCTCAATGGTTTTATATTTAGCCATTAATAAATCGTGCGCGTCTTGAAAAGGCATCTGGTGCTTTTCGGCATAGCATTTTGGCACGTAATGGAGCCAGAAATGATTGTCGAAATGGAGATCCAATAAGGTACCATCCATATCGAGAAATACGGTATTGATTGCGGACCAATTGAGATTAGACATAAACTTTAGTTCGTCAGAGATTTATAAACTGGATATTGCAACCACGTTAAAATGCAAATTTAAGTAACAAGCTGAAATCTCGCAATTTGTGGTGGCACAGGTATATAATAGCCGCTATGAAACGCAAACCGCAAATATTATCCACTCGCGAAATTAGTAAAACCCGGTTATTTTCCATCGAAGAGATGGAGTTGAAATTTAGTAATGGTAATCAGGTTTGTTATGAAAGGATAAAAGGTTCAGCTCGGGGTGGTGGAGTACTAGTGGTTCCTATCCTAGATAGTGGTGAAATCATACTGGTGCGGGAATATTGTGTGGGCGTGGAAAACTATGAACTGATGTTTCCCAAAGGCCGAGTGGAAGATGGAGAACCTATTGAAGAAGCGGCTAATCGGGAACTACAGGAAGAGATTGGATATGCCGCTAAAGACATCCGATTATTGAAGTCCATGAGTCTGGCACCCGGTTATATTAACCATATGACCCATATCGTGATAGCGAAAAATCTCTATCCTAGCTCTTTACCCGGTGATGAACCGGAGCCCTTGGAAGCAGAGCGTTGGCCTATTGAGGATATCGAAGAGTTAGTTTTACGGCCTGATGTCAGCGAAGGCCGAACTATCGCAGCTGCCTATCTGGTGCGTAGCCTTTGGCAGTCGGGGGAATTATAGTGACGGTCATCAATAGTGCTGAATATCTGGATAAACTCCTTCCGCAAGTGATGACTTTAGCCAAAAAGGCCGGTAAAGTAATTTTAGAAGCCTCCGAACAAGACTATAAAGTCGTTGCCAAGCATGATAATACCCCAGTGACCTGTGCTGATTTAGCTGCCAATCAATGTATTGTTGATGGTCTAAGCTTGATTTCGAAAACTATTCCCATTCTAACGGAGGAGTCTGCACAAATCCCTTTTTCGGTGCGTCAACAATGGCGTAGTTATTGGTTGGTTGATCCTTTGGATGGCACTAAAGAGTTTATTAAGCGCAGTGGTGAATATAGCGTTAATATAGCCCTAGTCCATGAAAATAAAGCGATATTGGGCGTAATCTATTCTCCCTCCCAGGATAAGTTATATTATGCCCGACAACATGGCGGGGCTTTTCGAATGCAAAATCAGCAAGGAGCAACATCGCTAGCCGTTTGTCAAAAACGTCGCTGGCCATTAATGGTTACTTGTGGAAATAATCCGCCTGGCAAGACTTTTCAGGAATTTATTAAAAAAGTTGGTGAACATCAGTTACTGGCAATGGGAAGCTCGATAAAATCCTGCATGGTGGCTGAAGGCAGCGCTGATATTTATGCCCGTTTAGGACCTACCTCGGAATGGGATACCGCTGCAGCACAGTGTATTGTGGAAGAAGCTGGTGGCTATTTAACCGATCTTAATCTCCAGCCGTTACAATATAATCGTAAAGAATCACTACTCAATCCCCACTTTCTAGTCTTTGGCGATGCCACGGAAAATTGGCAGCAATATTTGTAATATTATAAATCGACGTCGGAAAAAGCATCCGAGGGCAATGACCCCTCATTCATGCGTATCTTAAGTGATAAGTTATTAAGCGAATCGGCATATTCCAGAGCGGTTTTAACTTCGATTTTCCCTTGTTTATAAAGATTATATAAGGCATCGTCAAAAGTCATCATTCCGTCTTTAGTACCTGCTTCCATGGCTTCGGTCAGTTTTTCCATCTCATCTTTTTTAATAATATTGGAAACATAAGAAGTATTTAACAATATCTCAACCGCAGGTACCAATTTTCCGTCTTTAGATGGAATTAAACGTTGTGAGATAATGGCTCTCAAGTTGCGGGACAAATCATCGCGAAGTTGATTTTTAGCGGTATCTTCAAAGAAATTAAAAATCCGATCCAAGGCCTGAGTGGCATTGGTGGAATGTAAGGTGGTTAAGCATAGGTGGCCGGTATCGGCATAAGCTAAAGCATGAGACATGGTCTCGGCATCACGTACCTCACCGATTAAAATTACATCCGGTGCTTCACGCATAGCATTCTTAAGGGCATTGGCATAATTTAAGGTGTCCATACCCACTTCGCGTTGATTTACGATAGCTTTTTTATGTCGATGGACAAATTCAATCGGGTCTTCAATGGTTAAAATGTGTCCGCCGATGTTCTCATTACGATGCCCCAACATTGCTGCCAAGGTGGTGGATTTACCGGAACCGGTTGCTCCCACTACCAAGATTAAACCATTTTTGTGTTCAATGACTTTCTTCAAAATGGGGGGCAGGCTAAGACTCTCTACTTTGGGAATCTCCGTTTTAATGTGACGGATAACCAAAGCCATATCTCCACGCTGTTGAAAAAGATTAGCGCGATATCTCCCGACTCCCGGAACCGAAATAGCAAAATTGAGTTCCAACTCTCTTAAAAATTCTTGTTGTTGCTCTTCGGTTAATAAGCCGAATGCCGCTCCTTTTACTTGCTCGGAAGTAAGTGCTTGCTTACTTACAGGAGTCAGCACTCCTTGAATCTTCATCGAGACAGGAGCATGGGTACTAAAAAAAAGATCCGAACCGGATTCTTTTACCATTAATTTTAAAAACGGGGTAATATCCATTACTTAGACCCTAGGGTAAAGCGATACAGAAACGTGCTCCTCCGGAGCTATGATTTTCAATGCTAGTATAGCCGATTTTATCGCCTTGTTTGTGCATGGCGGCTATTTTTTCCGAAAAAAACAGTCCTAACCCGGTACTGCTCATATTGTAATCGATACCATCTTTAATGGATTTGGCCTGGCGCATAATATCTTCGGGATAGCCAGGGCCGTCGTCCTCAATAGCGATATGTAAAAAACTACCCTTAATTTCAGCACTAAGGGTTATTTGTGATTTAGCGTATCTTAAGGTGTTATTAATAATGGAATTGATAACATTGTTTATCAATTCTAAATCAAAATACCAATCCAGGTATTCGTCGCAATCAATTGCAAAGTTTACATTTCCATTGCTTTGGACTGATTTGCTGGTCAAGATCAGTTCTTCTAAAAAGTCATACACATTATACTGATCGCGTGTTAGGGAAAAGGCCTGGTTTTGCATTTTATACAGTGATAATAGACGGATCAGAGCTTGATTGGTTCGCATCAATTCATATTGAATATCGGATATTTCGCTTTTTTTTGCTTCTGGTATTTCCGGTTCCAGTCTGTCCAGAGTATTGAGAGACATGACGAGTGAATTTTTAACGTCATGAATAACAGACATGATGATGGCGTTAAAATCGGCTTGGCTGATTTGTGACTCGTTGTTGTTATCGGACATGGCTATAGATCACTATATAATTGTTCTAATTTCCGGTACTTTTCATTATGCGGGTCGATTCTCTTACTTACATCCAGATAAATCCTAGCTTTTTCTTTCAAGTCATTATAGTTGGACGCACCTTTACCTTGTCGTTCGAGCATTTTTAAAAAGGCTTGAGCGGCATTCATATTTACGGAAATATTCTCTGGTAAATTTGATGCAGCATCTACAAAACAATCGATAGATTCTTGATATTTGTGGTTACTATACAGACGCATACCACGACCATTGACCAATAAGTACTGATATTTTTTGGTCTTATCGGCTGCCGATTCGGAATCATCGCCAATACCGTTGATGTCGTTTAACAAGGCTTCGGTAATTTCTGGTTCGTTGAGCAACTCGCTACTGGCTACTAAATCTTCTTGTAGTTCGGGAGGTAAACTCTGTACACTACCAGGCATATCACGCATGGTTTTCTGGAATATTTCCCGAGATTTTTCCTCATTCCCGAGTTTCATTTGAACTATTCCATCGACAACCTGGGTGTGAAACAGACTTTCCTTATCCTTGCGGAATATTTTTTTTGCATTAGTGAGAACGGGCACTGCTTTGCTAGCTTTACCATTGTCGGTATATAGTTTAGATAGACCGGTATGGTCAGTGACTGAGCTAAGATAAGAATTTTTTCCACGTAGGATTGCCGATTTAAAGGATTTCTCGGCTACCTCAAAATCGTCATTTTGAACCGCTACCTTAGCCAATTGTTGTTGTCTGGCAATTCCCAGGGGGGAAATCTTGGTCGCTTCTTGTAGCAGTCGTTGGGATTCTGACATATCGCCCAGCTTTTCATGGACTTGTGATAAAAGATCAAGACCTTCTACATAATTTGGGTTTTCTTCTAACAGGGTTGCAATGGTCTCTTTGCACTCTTGATATTTTTCTCCGGCAAATTCTGTTCGAGCTTTACCATATAGTGCCCAGTTAAAACTACGCACTGATAGGGCTTTTTCATAGATCCCTTCTGCCACTTCAAGGCGACCCGCCTTAAGGGCTATTTCACCTTTTAATTTACCAATATCCAAAGCGAACTTGGGATATTTGATCATATGTCGATCACATAAGAAAATGGCATCATCATATTGATGGTTGTTATAAACTTCGTAAATCTTCTTAAAGGCTTCTTTCTTTTGGATGGATTTTTCCAGGCGAGTGATTAAAATCTCTTTAGGAAAGGGTTTACTTAAATAACCGTCGGGACGATATTCTACTGCGGCCATTACCATATCCATGGTATTTTCAGCAGTTACCATAATAAATATGGTTCCATAGGGCAGTAACTTGCGGTGCATGGCTTCTTCCAGCAATTGCTGACCATTTTGACCATCACCAAGATTGTAGTCACATAAGATTACATCATAATGATTTTCTTCGATTTTTTCTAATGCCGAACGGGCGTCTCCAGCATCATCAATATGTTGAACACCGATACTTTTTAAGATCGAACGAAGCATGGAACGATAGTTGGCGAAATCATCGATATGCAGAAAATGAATTTCAGATAAGTTGAGTAATGACATATTGAAGAAAAATTATTCCATTAGCGCCGGTGCCGTGCTAAGACTAATTATATCATAGATCTTAGAAATTCCTTCAAAACCTATAATGGCGGGCTCTACCAGCTTTTTTTATAGTTTATCGCCTTATAATATAATTGATGTTAATAAGAATGTCTAATTTATTGAATACAAATCACTTTATTAGAATTAATCAATCGAAAGAAGCTACAATACAAGTAAGTTCATAATAGTCATAACCGGAGTCAAAATATTCGTAAAGTGCTTTTAGACCATGTGTTCCGGGTTTTCTTATGGTCATCCAGACATCATAAATTTGATCGATTTCATTTTCAGTTATATCAATGACTTGGGAAAGCTCTAACTCCTTATCTTGTATTGCATGGGCTAAATGTCGATAAACTTTGTCAGGACCGAGGTGAAGCTCTTTACAAATGTCCGCGATATCTTTGCCCTGCCGAAATAAAAATAAAGTTTCTTCTTTGGCTTCGGCTGTAATTGATGGTGATTCCTGGTGTTCATTTAATACTTGTAAAAATGCCTTACCGTATTGTTCCAGTTTGTGTTGACCGACACCGGAGATTTGCCCGAACTGTTCTATGTTTTCCGGACGCATGGTGATCATTTCCATTAATGTCGCATCGTGAAATACCATATATGGTGCCAAATCATTATTTTTAGCAAGTTCGTAGCGACAGCTTCGCAGGGCTTCCCATAATTCCTGGTTTTGATTTTTAATTCGCTCTTTATCGTTATTTTGTCGCTGCTTTACCTCTTTCTTAGCAGAGAGCTGCTTAAGTTCTTTACGTAATAGTAATTTTTCTTGCCCTTTTAACACAGCCCTCGATTTTTCGGTCAGTTTCAACGCGCCATAGCTGTCCATATCGACATTTAATAGACCCGCCGCTATCAATTGACGGAATACTGAGCGCCACTGGTTGTTATTTAATTCCTTACCGATTCCATATGTGGATAGATGCTGGTGATCAAAACGTTGAATTTTTTCGTTTTCTTTACCAAGTAAAATATCGATTAAATGAGTAACCCCAAAGCGTTGTTCGCAACGATAGACACAAGATAAAGCTTTTTGGGCAACCACGGTACCATCCCAGGTTTCAACGGGATTTATGCAAGTATCGCAATTACCACAGGGTTTACTATGGGTTTCGCCAAAATAGTTAAGTAGAATATTGCGTCGGCACGAGGTTGCCTCGCAAAAACCTAATAATGCCTCTAAGCGTTGGTATTCAATACGCTTTATCGCTTCCGGAGCGGTTGACTCACTGGCCATTTGGCGTAATAAAATAACGTCTTGCAAGCCATAAATCATCCAGGCTGTAGCTGGCTCTCCGTCACGTCCGGCTCGACCGGTTTCCTGGTAATAGGATTCGATACTTTTAGGAAGGTCGAGATGGGCTACAAAACGTACATCGGGTTTATCGATACCCATGCCAAAGGCGATAGTAGCCACCATAATAATCTGGTCACCCTGAATAAAGCGGTGTTGATTGTTCTGGCGATCATCGCGTTCCATCCCGGCATGGTAGGGAAGCGCGTTATATCCCTGTTGTTGTAAATAGCGCGCTGTTTCATCCACTTTTTTCCGTGACATGCAATAGACGATACCACTATCTTCAGGGTGTTCAAATTGTAAGAAGCGTAAAAGCTGCTGTCTGGGATTATTTTTCAGTTGTACTTGGTAACGGATATTGGGACGGTCAAAACCGCAAACAAACTGTTGTGCCTGTTGTAACTGTAGGCGTAGTAAAATTTCCTGCTGAGTATTATCGTCGGCGGTAGCGGTTAATGCGATACGGGGTACCCCGGGAAATAAATGGGATAATTGCTCTAACTGTATATATTCAGGACGAAAGTCATGCCCCCATTGTGATACGCAATGCGCCTCATCAATGGCAAATAGTGCTAAATCAACGGAGTGTAATAGTTGCAGTGAATAATCTTTAAGCAGACGCTCAGGAGCGATATAAAGAATATCGACCTGATTACTGCGAATTTGTTGCTCGATCTGATAGCACTGTGATGAAGATAAACTGGAATTTAAAAATACTGCTTGTATTCCCAATTGTTGTAGAGCATTGACTTGGTCCTGCATCAAAGCGATTAAGGGCGAAATCACCACGGCTAAACCGTTTCGAGCCAGTGCTGGAATTTGATAACATAGAGATTTTCCACCACCTGTTGGCATTATCACTAACGCATCCTGACCATTGATCAGGTGTTCGATGATTTCTGCTTGTGGTTCACGAAAGCTCTGATAACCAAAGGTTTGATTTAAGATTTGCAGAGCTTGAGACATATTTAACAGGAGATCTGGATAAGTTTATGCTTAGTGTATAGAGCCTTATGTTTCTTTTTTCCTAATTTCATCGCCGTTAACTTGCCGCCCCATAAACAACCGGTATCTAAGGCATAGGCACCTTCTCGGTTAGTTATACCGGCCAGAGTTGACCAATGGCCAAAAATGATTTTGTCATTAGCCGCTTTACGCTGTTTTAAATCATACCAAGGACAGAAATCGTTTTCCTGCGAACCTGGAGCTCCCTTGAAATGAAATTCTAAAGCGCCGTTTTTGGCACAATAACGCATCCGGGTAAAACAATTGGTAATATAGCGCAGTCGATCCCAGCCTTGTAATTTGTCATGCCATATCGTTGGTGTATTTCCAAACATATTGGCGAGAAATTTATGATAGTTGTCGGAACGTAATACGGTTTCCACTTCATGAGATCGAGCTAAAGCTGTAACGGTATCCCACTGCCGAGGCACACCGGCATGTACCATGCTATAGCCTCGTTTTACATTGTGATGGAAAAGCGGTTGACAACGCAGCCAATAAAGCAGTTCATCACGATCTGGTGCAGTTAGAATATCATCAAGAGTATGGTTTTTTGACTTGCCATAGCCTTCCGACATGGCCAATAAAGTCAGATCGTGATTACCCAAAACGGTTACAGCCCGGTCACCAAGAGATTTTACAAAACGCAGGGTTTTTAGTGAGTGAGGTCCACGATTGACCAGATCTCCGGCAAACCATAACTTGTCCTTGCTGGGATCAAATTGAATTTTATCCAGTAGACGTCGTAATGGATTATAACAGCCCTGTATGTCACCGATTGCGTATATTGCCATGTGTGATTGAATATTTGATTTACAAAGGCTGGCTATTATAACAAGTTTTTAAAGGCTATTTGCTAATTCTCATTGAATATACCCAAACGAACCGTGCCCTTCATTTTCAACTGGCTTGGTTATAATCGAATTAAACGTTTTTAATCGTTACTAATTTGTAACTTCTCAGAGTGCATGATTTTTATATATAATGGCACTCCATTAGATGATGCATATATTATAAGGAATACAAATGACTCGTTCTCATGACCTCTTTCAATCAGCCCAGCAGGTAATACCTGGGGGTGTTAATTCACCGGTACGCGCTTTTAAAGGAGTCGGTGGCGATCCTGTCTATTTTAAAAGTGGTGATGGAGCTTACCTGTATGATGAGGACGATAAACGTTATATCGATTATGTCGCCTCCTGGGGTCCTATGATTATGGGCCATGCCCATCCTCAGGTGGTTTCTGCCGTACAGGAAGCTGCTGGTAATGGTTTGGGTTTTGGTGCTCCGACTGCCATTGAAACAGAAATGGCGGAATTAGTGTGTAAACTGGTTCCATCTATGCAGATGGTTCGTATGGTTAGTTCAGGTACCGAAGCAACCATGAGTGCCATTCGCTTGGCGCGAGGATTTACCGGACGGGACAAAATCGTTAAGTTTGAAGGTTGCTATCATGGCCATTCCGATTCTTTATTGGTCAAAGCCGGTTCGGGAGCTTTAACTTTGGGAGTACCGTCTTCTCCAGGTGTCCCGGCTTCTCTGTCGGAACACACTATTACATTGACCTATAACGATATAGACGAAGTTAATCAAGTATTTGCAGAAGTTGGAGAACAAATAGCGGCCATTATTGTCGAACCAGTGGCTGGTAATATGAACTGCATTCCTCCGGTGGATGGTTTTTTGGAAGGTTTGAGAGCAGTTTGTGATAAGTATCAATCAGTGCTGATTTTTGACGAGGTAATGACCGGTTTTCGTGTTTCTGTCGGTGGAGCTCAAGCCCACTATGGCATAACCCCCGATATGACGACTCTGGGTAAGGTACTGGGAGGTGGTCTTCCGGTGGGAGCCTTTGGTGGAGAAAAAGCGATTATGGAACATATTGCTCCTCTAGGCCCGGTCTATCAGGCTGGAACCCTATCCGGTAATCCTTTATCCATGGCGGCGGGAATGGCTACCTTGAACTTAGCCAGTCAGCCAGGAGTGCATGATGACTTAGGAGCCAAGGCTAAACGATTGGTTGATGGCATTACCGCTAAAGCAGATGATTTGGGTATTGCCATGAGCTCGAATCAAGTCGGCGGCATGTTCGGTTTGTTTTTCTGCAGTGAAAAGATGAACGCTGGTGAGACTATTAGTCGTTATGCACAAGTTGTCGAGTGCGATCAGGAACGCTTTAAAAAGTTTTTCCACGGTATGTTGGAAGAAGGAGTCTATTTAGCCCCTTCGGCTTTTGAAGCTGGTTTTGTTTCGGCGGCCCATACTAATGACGATATTGACGCCACAATTGCTGTAGCCGAAAAAGTTCTGAAACAACTTCTTTAAACCCTTCTTAGACTAATTGCGGCCATTTTTAGCTTGAAAAATCTAAAAATGGCCGCATCACTCTCCTCATCCTACTCCCTTTTGATGAGCCTATGAGTGCACTGCTAATTAAAAATCTCCACAAAACCTATAAAAACGGTTTTCAAGCCTTAAATGGTATCGATTTAAAAATCGAAAAAGGGGATTTCTTTGCCCTTTTAGGTCCCAATGGAGCGGGGAAGTCCACGGTTATCGGAATTGTTTGTTCATTGATCAACAAATCATCCGGTAGCGTGGAAATTTTTGGTCATGATCTGCAATCCAGTCCTTATGAAGCCAAACAATATTTAGGAGTGGTTCCGCAGGAATTTAATTTCAATGTGTTTGAGCCCATCGAAGAGATCTTGGTGAACCAGGCTGGATATTATGGTATTCAACGAGATGAGGCTTTTAAGCGTGCACATCAACTATTAAAGCAGTTGCAATTGTGGGATAAACGTCGTGATATGGCCCGTGAGCTTTCCGGAGGAATGAAGCGGCGTTTAATGATCGCCAGGGCTTTAATGCACCAACCTAAACTTTTAATACTGGATGAACCTACGGCAGGAGTAGACATTGAAATTCGTCGTTCCATGTGGGATTTCTTAAAAGAAATAAATCGTCAGGGTGTTACCATTATCTTAACCACTCACTATCTTGAAGAAGCAGAACAATTGTGTGAGCAAATCGCCATTATTGATAAAGGCGATATTATTAAAAATTGTGCCATGAAAGACCTATTAGCAGAACTGGATACTGAGTGCCTGGTACTGGATCTACAGCAGCCGTTGCAACAGGCTCCTGATCTTCAGCCTTATAAAAGTACGCTGGTTAGTCAGCAAACTCTTGAGATCCAGGTATCTAAAGGAAGTTCCTTAAATCACCTTTTCGACAAGCTCAGTCAGCTTGATATTGATGTATTAAGCATGCGTAATAAAAGTAATCGACTGGAACAATTGTTCCTAAATCTGGTCAGTAATGAAGAGGGTTAAAATATGCACTTTGCAGAAAACTTTATTGCCTTTAAAACCATACTGATTAAAGAAATTTATCGTTTTACGCGAATCTGGGTGCAAACCATAGTCCCCCCCGCAGTAATGATGAGTCTTTATTTTATTATCTTTGGTAAATTAATTGGTTCACAAATAGGAGATGTAAATGGTTTCTCCTATATGGATTATATTGTTCCCGGTCTGATTTTAATGTCGGTAATTACCAACTCCTATGCCAATGTAGTGTCATCTTTTTACAGCACCAAGTTTCATCACAATATTGAAGAGATGTTGGTCTCCCCGGTGGCTAACTTTACCATTTTGGCAGGTTATGTAGCAGGTGGGGTGGCAAGAGGGCTTGCTGTCGGTATCGTCGTGATGGCTGTGGCTATCTTTTTCACCGAGATTAAAATGACTCATCCGCTAGTCGTGATAGCGGTGGTGATTTTAACTGCGACCCTATTTGCTATTGGAGGCTTTATCAACGCCGTGTACGCCAAAAGTTTTGATGACATCACTGTTATTCCGACCTTTGTTTTGACGCCGCTGACTTATCTTGGGGGCGTCTTTTATTCCATTAGTATGTTGCCTGAATTTTGGCAACAGGTCTCATTATTTAATCCGGTACTTTATATGGTCAATGCTTTTCGTTATGGTTTAATTGGTGTCAGTGACGCCAATCCGGTAACGGCCTTTGCCATCATCTTGATTTTTATCGTTGGATTAGGAAGTGTTGGACTGTATTTATTGAGTAGAGGGATAGGTATTAAACAATAATTCCTAATGAATATTATTTCATCCGAACAACTGCTGGATTTTATTCAAAATTATCAAAGCCATTTAAGCATTATTGTAATGCTCGTGGCTTTTTTGGAATCTTTTGTTATTATCGGATTCTTCCTACCCGGTTCACTAATTTTGTTTAGCATCGGAACCATGATAGCGCCTGCCGAGTTAAACGTTATGGCGATTATTCTTGGAAATTATATTGGCGCAGTATTGGGATACAACGCTAGCTTTTTTATCGGTCATATCTTTCAACGACCCTTGCAACACACTCGATTTTACCAACAGCATTTAGAGATGTTTCAATATGCTGAACAGTTTTTTCAACGATATGATGGAATAAGCGTGGCTTTGGGACGATTTTTTGGTCCCTTAAGGGCAACTGTTCCCACCGTTGCGGGAATGCTTGGAATGTCACCGCGATTGTTTTTGTTAATTAACCTGTTGTCAGCACTTATTTGGGCACCCTTGTATATCTTATCCGGTTTTTTTCTGGGGAAAGTTATTACCAATCTGGATTGGGTAAACTATTTACCTGTATTAAGTTTATTGGTGATTCTCTATTTTTTAATACATAAACGTAAAGAAAAACATAAATAAGCAAAGGTATTTATCTTTTAAGAAGTAAATTTGATATATTTCTTGCTGAACTTGTTGATTTTCTGGCACAATTGGATAAATAGATAGTTAGAAAATATAAAAAATTACGTCTAAGATATTCTATAGATGTCAGTTTTTATGAACATTGATTAGCAAGCCCACGAAAATATTTTTTTATTTACACAAGTATGGTTATGAGATATGAAGAGGGGCGTGTCATAAAGGTTGAACTCTTGCTAAAATAAATAGTCTTTATTTTAGCAACATAGAATGCGGGTTAATTCACAGAAACTTGAGCAAAACTTAGCGTAAAATAGAATGAAATTACTTTGAAAGGTATAAGATAATGAGAAACATACTCCCTGCCATACTGGCTATCGGTTTATTGGGACTAAGTTCGACGGGTTTTGCTAAAACATTCAGCTATGTTGAAACCTATACTCCGCCTAATTTATATACTGAAGCTTCCAGCTCAAATGTAAGTAAAATTGCGGTTATCAGTGATACTGACAATACCATTTATCGCCTTAATGCAGGACAATCCCTAAAAATAAAACTAACTATACCACCAGGGGTTGACATGTTTAGTGCTTCCGCACAAGTATCAAAATGGAAAACGGTTTCCACGACGGGTGAATTTTTATATGCGAAATCGATGACCGATTTTACCAATGTGGAAGATTATAATGCCACTTTTTCGACTTCTTTTCCGTTTCAGTTTGTAAATACCGCTTTTAGTGATAGTGATGTACCTATCAGTGTGGTAAGTAACGATACTACGACCAGCCAACAAACCGGCTATATGATTTTTGACAATACCACTACCGATGATGCTTTGGTATTAAAAACCGTTACAATTCAATTTACAGTCAATTCTTCTATGATCAGTACTTATAACAACTGGGTAGCTAGTATCGGAAGTTCTTTGCCGGTTACTTTAAATGTTGATGGTGGTGGTACTTCTTCGGCATCTTGCGAAGACGCAGATTGCGGTGATAGTGGTTCAGTGGTAGATTTTAGCGACCCTGACGTTGCCGATAATGCTCCTTGTAGTCCTTTGCTGGGTAATTGTGGAACCAATACGGGTTCTACTTCCACTGACAATACCGATACATCGACTGATAATACCGATACATCGACTGATAATACCGATACATCGACCGATAATACCGATACATCGACCGATAATACCGATACATCGACCGATAATACTGATACATCGAGCGATAATACCGATACATCAACGGGGACTACCACGACCGGAACCACCACGACTGACGGAGTCAACACCGGAACATATAAAGTGCTTAGCAATTCGATGACCGATAGTTATGTTCTTTGGGATAGTGTTGTGGATGATGAAAACAGTAACCGTTATATTCGGGTCCGTATTGAAAAAAATCAATTAGATGACGTATCTTCCAAGCTGGATGATCTGGACAATGGAAAGCTGACGCCTACAGCGCTTTTTAAACGTGAACAGATTAAAGTTCAAACAGATAGTGGCAGCGTTACTTTATATCCCTATAGTGAAGATCCTGAGGGATTAATCGATACTATTACTGGATTTTTCCCTAATGATTCCGCAGGAATTACCCGTAAAGGCGTGGTTTATGTGATTATCGATGGCACTATCTTGTTTGGATATCTGGATTATTATGTTACCAAGCCAGATAGCGAACAAAGTGGAGGAGCATTTTCTTTCGGTCCGATAGAAGTGGAGGATGGATTACAAGTAATGAAAATTACTTATCCAAGTGGCGTGGTCCAGAAAATGTACTTTTATAGTACACCATTACCGACAGTAGATAACTAAGCAATAATTTAAATATTAGTACTAAAGGCCCGGTGTAGAAATATGCCGGGCCTTTTTTGTATTAACGTCATATAGTAAACGGCTATTGTATAAGCGGTTTTTATATTCAAATTGCTTAAACTTTGCGGACTTTAAACTTTCGTCCTTTAATTTTACCATCAAGCAATTGTGATAATGCTTTATCGGCTACCGGTCTTGATACTGATACGTAGGAGATAAAGTCTAATACATCAATTTTCCCGACCGCCTTCGCATCTATTGTTGTGTTTTTAGTTAATGCTCCCAATATATCGCCGGGTCGCATTTTGTGTTTTCTACCGGCGGCAATACATAAGCAAACATTGGGGGCGATCAGTGGAGAATAATCGTTGATCGTCAAACGTTCAATGGCTTCATAATCAAATTTCCTATTTTGATAGTTTGAGATTTCATCTAACTTTTTACGTTCATTTTGTGAAAATACACTAATTGCTAAGCCTTCCTTACCCGCCCGCCCGGTACGGCCGATACGATGTACATAGACCTCGGGATCAAAGGGTAACTCCATATTGATAACAGCGGGTAAATCCGCTATATCCAAACCACGAGCCGCTACATCAGTTGCGACTAAGACACAAAAGCTTTGTTGTTTAAACTGGATCAAAGTCTGGTCGCGATCACGTTGTTCCATATCACCGTGAAGAGCTTTGCTACTTATGCCATGTTCATTTAAAAAGGAATTGGTATTTTTTACCATATGCTTGGTATTGCAAAATACCACCGCTGTATTGGGGCGGTATAATTTAAGTAATATGGTTATCGCTTCCATTTTTTGTGATTTATCACAAATATAGAACTCTTGGTTGATAGCACTTTCATCGTGTAAAGATTCGACTTTTACGGTAATTGGGTTTTGTTGAAACTGCTTACTTAACTTAGCGATATCGCTGGGGTAGGTAGCGGAAAAGAATAGGCTTTGACGTTGTTCCGGCGTATGGCTAATAATATATTCCATTGCTTCAATAAATCCCATGTCCAACATCCTATCAGCTTCATCTAATACCAAAGTATTCACCTGGGTGAGCTTAAGTGTTTTCTTACGTAAGTGATCTTCAATACGCCCTGGGGTTCCGACTACGATATGAGCACCATGTTCCAATGAACCAATTTGAGGACCGATGGGTTGGCCGCCGCAGAGGGTAACGACTTTAATATTATTGATATGACGAGCCAATTTGCGGATCTCGGTCGCGACCTGAGAACTTAGCTCGCGGGTTGGACACAAGATAATTCCCTGAGTACCGAATTCACGTTGATTAACTTTATTCAATAATGGCAAAGCAAAGGCGGCCGTTTTCCCGCTACCGGTTTTTGCCTGGGCAATAATATCATTCCCGGCTAACACCACAGGTAACGCCTGTGCTTGAATCGGAGTCATTTGCTGATATCCCAAATTATTGAGATTATCCAACTGGGCTGTGGGTAAACCGAGTTTGGAAAAAGAAAGGCCGCTGCTTGCGTTGGTCATAGGAAACTCTGAGTGATAAGGCAAACGGCGAGTATAGCAGTTTCTTTAAGGTTTTGTTTATATTAACCGACTGGTTTATTTCGCTAAGCTTAGTGCAATGACAATATTATTTTGCTTAAATAAAACTTGGTTATAACTTCGGCAAAAACTGCTGACGTAGAAAATAAAATCGTAATTATTAATATGAATACCAAGAAATTTTTCATACTAATTCCAAATACATGATGAATCGTGTAAAAGAATGGTTCAAGTGGTTCCCTTTACCGAGGAATACAAAAAAGGCGGAAAAGAAAATATTCAGTTATTTCGAAATGCCCTGAAAGCACTCAAAACGGATGTTTTGGGTGATGATTTTGCACGGGGATTTAGTCATTTTCGAGGTGTTGAATTTGTTGAAAACGAAAAAAGTGATGGTCAATTTATCGCCACAGGTTCATTTGAGGCTGCCGCAACTTAATAATTCTCTAAATCATTCACCGCTTAATAGGTGGCGAATGACAGAAGGGGGAAGCGTATATTTGTCGACTTTGACGTATTCCTGCCACCCATTTCTTACCGGTTTCGGCACAAATGGCCTTTAATTGTATTTCGGTACCGATATAGGCATAGGAATGCAATGAAAATTGATTCACGGATTTCAACCAAACCTCTTTACTAAACCCTAACTTTTCCAATAACTTTGGTTCCCGTTCCGGGATATAGCCGGTTTTATCCTCTAAAATCGCGCGTCCGCTCCAATCCACTAACTCCAGATAATCCCTTAAGGTATAGGGTATGCCATCTTTATTCTGTCCGCCAATAAGGTCTGCCAGCGAAATTGGTTCAATATCATTTTCGCTGCTGTTCTTATCGATGTTGCTTTTTTCCAGGGAAACGGCCTGAATTCGTTGTTCTTCCTGATTAGCCCGATAGGCGATGGATTCATTTAAACAGCGCATAAACCAGGAAATATCGTATAAACGTTTACGCCATTCAGCAATAATTTCTTTGACCTTATCCAATTCTCCTTCTGAAGAACAGTCTCCTTTGATATATCGGGCAATAAGGACATTGCCTTTAAACAATTTCAGCCAGCGCGAAATGACGTCTTTATCCGATAAGTCCTCTGCCTGCGCTTGATTGACCTTTAACACCAAATGGTAGTGATTACTCATGATGGCATAAGCACAAATGTCGATCGTATAGGTTTGTGTTAATGCTTTGAGTTTATCGATAATCCATTGTTTTCGATGGGAATAATCCCGCCCGCTAAACGTATCTTCTCCAAAAAGAAAGGCCCGGCGAACACAACGACCCATACAGTGGTAATAGGGGGTGTCGGAAAGGCTAATAATATCTTGCATGGCTTTTGTTATGTTCTTTTTAACCAATACCCAGGTTTTCTACTATTGTGCATGATGGCAACAACAAAAATAAACCTACCAGCTTCTTTGTAAATTATTGAGAATGGAAATTTTGTTAAAATAAAACGTCTAAATCCTTTTTTGAATTTTGGCCATGTTTCAGGAAGTTCCTCAATTATTTGGTATGCTTCTTCAAGTTCAAAAAGAAAGTCATCACCTAATCCATCAGCTTGTTTCTGATACCAATGATAAGAATCATTTACCTCATTATAAACATCAGGATGAAAAATGAGTCTAGACATTTTATGCTTTTATTTTACTTTTTATTTGTTCCCATGAAACACCTTTGACTTTACCTGAATCAAGCTCATTGAATCTCTGTTGTGCTAATTCAGTCCATGCTTCATCAACACCATCATCATGCTTCATTTCGAGGGAAGTAATAAGGCAATGTGCAATTTGTGCTTTTTCTGTTGAAGTTAGATGTTCTATATTTTCAACTACTTGTTTAAACGCTACAGACATTCAAATTCTCCAATTTGCTTTTGTTATATTTTAATGCTGAATGGCCTCTATGATGGCTTTGGGGTTATGTTGAACAACTTTAAGTAATACTCTTGCTGGCCCTCTAGGTGAACGAAGGCCTTGCTCCCAGTGGCGCAGTGTTCCAAGAGATATTCCGAATGTTGCACAAAATTTTTGTTGGCTCATACCTGTTTGTTCACGGATTTCTTTTACATTTATTGATTCTGAATTGTGCTCTACAACTCCTGATGATTCTCCTTTTGCATGTAAGATTGCATCTTCAAGACCTTCAGATATTTCAGTGAATGCTTTGCTCATTTTTTTGCCTCCAAAATACCACTAACTTTTTAACCATCTTTGATAACAAGGATTTTTCTTCGCTTGAAATATTTAATTTTTCATTTTTACCAAAAACAGTCAATAAATATAACGGCATTATTCCACTATGAAAATAATAAATTACTCGAACACCACCACTTTTTCCTTTTGAACCTATTGACCATCGAAGTTTTCTAATTCCACCTGTACCTTGAATTAAATCTACAGATGCTGGATTTTCAGACAAATAATCAATTAAATCTTCTTTTTCCTCGGTAGAAAGTAATTTTTTAACTTTCTTTTGGAAAGGTTCAGTTTCAGCGATAGTAATCATCTATAAATTATATACTCCATTGGAGTAATTATCAATAATTGTATAATTTGTTCAATTTAAAAATATAACGTCTTAGCATTTATACCCCATGCACATTGAGTGAATGCCCAATGGGAACTGCAGTGTGGTGCATGATGTATAAATACTAAGACGCTATACGGAATTTATTTACTATGTTAAAAGTAAACTGGCTTTCTGAAGTTGATTGGCAATACTGGCTAGATTCTTCACGTACCTTAACAGAAAACCATACGACCATTGCAAAACAAGTGAATGCTGAACAGACTATAAAAAAATTGTCCAATATATCTGGTTCTCATTTAGCGCCTGTCCGACAGGCTCACAAAGCAATATTAACGAAGTTGTTAATAGAGATTAGAAGTCGAGGTTATTCTATAAAAACAGAACAAGCATATGAAACATGGACTACAAGATTTATTGCTTTTAATAACAATCAAAGTCCTGATAAGCTGAGTTCGGAACACGTTACTTTATTTTTACAGCATTTGGCCGTTAGAAATAATGTTGCGGCCAGTACTCAAAATCAAGCACTCAATGCTTTGGTCTTTTTTTATAAAAATGTATTAAAAGTGGATTTAGAAAACTTTGGTCATTTTGTTAAGGCAAAACGTCCAAGGCAAGTTCCAGTCGTTTTATCGCCTAGTGAAGTAGAACGGCTTTTATCAAATATCGAAGGAACTCACTTATTGATGGCTGAGCTCTTGTATGGTGCAGGAATGCGCTTGATGGATTGTATTAGACTTAGGGTTAAAGATATTGATTTTGATTATCAACAAATTATTATTCGCGATGGTACCAAAAGTAGGCGTTTTAGACGAAGGGCAAAAAGATAGGGTAGTTCCTTTACCAAAACGTGTAAACGCCAAGTTATCGACTCATTTAAAAAAGGTAAAAAAAATCCATAAAGAAGATTTAAGTAAGGGCTTTGGAGAGGTTTATTTACCTAATGCTCTAGGGAAAAAGTATCCTAATGCAGCTAAAGAATGGATATGGCAGTATGTTTTTCCTAGTGGCAGACTATCTGTTGATAGTCGAACTGGCGCGACCAGAAGACATCATATTCACGAAAGTAGTCTACAGAAATCGGTTAAAAACGCTGCTCAATCGGCTAAAATCTACAAAAAATCAATTGCCATACCTTAAGCCATAGCTTCTCTTAAGGAGCCGACTTTTGGCGCCACACACCTTCAAGAAAACGGCTACGATATCCGAACCGTACAAGAACTTTTAGGTCATGCTGATGTGTTAACCACAATGATTTATACTCACGTTTTAAACCAAGGAGGACAAGGTGTTCAAAGCCCGTTAGATAGACTCTGATTATTTCCTCAGCATGAGTTTTCAAACAGATATGCAACTCTAAATAATTGTGTTTAATAATAGATTACCGAGTATTTTAATCATTCAAAGTGTCGAAAACAATTCTGAGTTTATTGCATTGTAATGCAGTCAAACATATACTTGTACCATAAAATTGTACAAGTGTTATTAGGGTATCCGAATGCAAACGATTAACATAAGTGAATTTAGGGCTAATCTTTTAAAGTATCTGGAAATTGCCAATTCCGGTGAGCAGATTTCCGTAACGTCAAACAACAAGCTACTTGCTACCATTTCACCACCGGTGAACCAGAAGGAGCTTGCAAAGCTACAACTTAAAGCTCTTGCATCCACGGCAAAAATCCATGATGTTATCAATCCTACCGATTGCGAATGGGATGTTTTATCATGATTTTAATGGATACATGTGCAATTATATGGGATGCGCTTTCGCCGTCAGAACTATCGGGTGAAGCCATTTCCGCAATTGAAAAAGCAGATCAACATAATGCTCTCATTATCTCAGATATTTCAATTTGGGAAATATCAATGTTGATCAAAAAACGGCGGATTGAAATTGACTCAACAGCAACCGACTTTCTAAATCTGTTTCTTCAGTCAAGGAGTATTTCTGTTCAATCGATTTCGCCTGAAATTGCCGAGCTATCAGTTAGCTTTAATGCAGATATAAACAAAGATCCTGCTGATAGAATAATTGCCGCAACATCAATCATTCACAATGCGCAATTAGTAACGGCTGATCAAAATCTTCGTAACAGTGAGTTACTTGATACACTCTGGTAAACAACCGTTTCGTTTTTCTGTTTGAGCATTTACCCAATATAGAAAACTGTTACGGTACCCGAATCATTCAAGGGCTATAATGCCATGCAGACTGTTTTATGCCCATGCTTTAAATAAAGATAAGTGGACAAGGTGTTAAAAGTTCAACCGATAGGCTCTAACTATTTCCTTCCAAAAGACAACAACAAGACGGTAAAAAAACAGAAATTCCCCATAAATAATAAAGCTATTTTCACATAACCTGCTATGCTTATTAACAAAAGAATAACTATTTAACTCTTTGTATTTTCCTTATTAATAATCAAATAAGGAGCCTCAAATGTATAATTATCAGCATATATTAATTGCAACCGATAGTTGCGAAGTGGATACGCCTGTTTTTCAACGGGCCATGGTGATTTATGATTGGTGTAAGCCGAAAGTCACTATAATGCATATCTTGGAAAATGCCCCGGCGGATATTCCGGCCGATGTGGCACCACCGGAAGGGGAAGATAAGTTTGGCTGGATGAAAGATAAGGCTTTCCAGACCTTAAAAGAAAATTGTGTGAAACTTGCCATTCACGATATAAATCTCATGGTTGAATTAGGACTAGCCAAACCCGCGATTGTGGATGCGGCTAAGTCTTTAGGCGTCGATCTGATTATTGTTGGTGCTCATGAACGTCATGGCTTGGCTGTATTAACCCCATCGACAACCGATGGTATTATTCATGCAGCGCCTTGCGATGTATTGGCGGTACATTCGGAAAAACACTAATAAGGATTTGCTAAAGCAATTATATGGATGTAGAGATTAAAAATATTTTCGCTAATATTCCACAACAATTGGATAAAGAGCAGTTTTTACCATTACTTAGTCGACCCTTAAATAATTCCTAACCATTTGATTAAATGGTATTAATTGTCTTTATTGATCGTCAGTTTCGACCGGAAATGTTATAATAACATCAGGTTTTCTGGTCGAAATGGTGTAAAAATGTACACAGATTCTTCTCAGTATCAACAGCTCAGTTTTTTCGGTGAGGA
>Ga0209475_10000519_pt1 | contig 75566 bp, 74 predicted proteins | sample tdDd471_FD_187128 | JGI IMG/M metagenome (GOLD analysis project Ga0209475, IMG submission 187128) | Marine sediment microbial communities from the Atlantic coast under amendment with organic carbon and nitrate - tdDd47.1 (SPAdes)... | ecosystem: Environmental > Aquatic > Marine > Coastal >... | reverse complement strand
GCACAATGCTCACAGAATGGCCCTGAAAGGTGAATCGATGCGCAAAACACAGGGAAAAATTGACTGATCGTGAACACCTGATGTAAAAAGACGACTAACCCAATGTGCGGGATACAGGGTGTTCACGATCGCCCAGAATCAGTGTTCACGATCAGCAGAATATGCAAGGATCTCGCTTTCCACCCATTCCGGATTGATATTGCGACCATAACTGGAAATCAACAGGTGTTTTTTGCGCCCCTGCAACTGCAGAAAACCATCATCATCGATATAACCCAGGTCACCGGTGGCAACCGATTTTGTATGCCAGCTGGCGGGATCATTGAGATAACCCAGAAAGCTGTTACCGATGATATGTATCTCACCGTCGATGATCTGAATATCAAGATGAGGCAACAACTGACCGGCACTGCCGGGTCGATCATCACGGGGTGTGTTCAGACTGACCACCGAAGCGCACTCTGATAATCCATAACCTTCATACACCGGCAGGCCCAGATGACGCGCCTGCGTAATGGCGGATGCAGCAACGCGACTTCCGCCCACCGCAATCATCTGCAAACTTGCGGGGGCTTGCCAACCCTGCATCACAGACATAATCAGCAGGTCGAGTAACTGCGGAATCAGAATCAGGCTCTGTGGCTGGCACTGATCGATACTGGCCAGCAGTTTTTGTGCATCCACTAATGAGCTGCCACTAAAACCCAGTGTCGTTAATGACGGCAAGCAAATACAGCCACCCGCCATCAGGGGCACATAAACACCGGCAATATTTTCCAGCAGCGTAGCCAGTGGCAATACGCACAGATGACGAGGCTGTTCGATAGCAATACTGGCCACCAGTGATTCGGCCACCTTGAGTTGCTGCTGATTGCTCAGGCAGACACCTTTGGGCTGACCGGTGGAACCGGAGGTAAAGGTAATCTTGTGGGTTTGCTCAGGTCTGGCAATCCCCTCGCTCACAGGTAGTCGCAGTGTGTGAAACCCGTCGGCGAAATCATTCAACACCTCAAGTTGAGCAAGCTCAGCAGAGACTGGAATGTCATTACCAAGCATTAAGGTATCAACACCGGCCTGATTCAGGCTGTGCTGAATCTGTGCCGTACTGAAAAACAGCGGCAAGGGAATAAAGCAGCACTCGGCGATCTGGCATGCCAGATCCACCACCACCCATTCAGGGCCATTATCAGCCAGCAGTGCCAGGGTATTGATATGCTGTGCTTTAATCTGTTCAGCCAGTAGCTGACTGGCCTGCAGTAACTGCTGATAGCTGTAACAATTATGTTCGCCAATCAGCGCTGGGCTTTCAGGCTGCTGGCGTGCCTGCAATCTAATCTGCTGGAGCAGTGAACTCATACTACTCACCTCAAACCGCTGCCGGCATGTTATGCAATAACCTGCGTAGCAGCGGCCGATAGAATGTCAGTGCCATGCGTAACAGGCGACTGTTCTGGGCTTTTTCATAGGCCACGCGGATATCACCGACGATGACTTTCGGGCTGGTTTCGTAATAACTGCCCCACTCACCGGCATGATCGCCCAGACGGCCAGGATCCGAGGCACTGAACACCAGCCAGCGATAGCCAGCTTCATACATCAGGCTACCCAGCACGATAAACAGCAACTGACTGGCACCACGTCGAGTCGTCACCAGGTTGCCTATTTCTACAATTTCATCGCGCTGGATTGCGCTGCTATCGGTTGCTTTGATGCAGTGTTCAATCGGCTTGTCCAGATACTGCTCAACAAACAGCGGGCCACTGCTGGCAGGCCGTATCCCCACCGCAGCGCTGAGTTCATTTTTACAATGCATACTTAATAACAGCGGGGCAAAGCTGGACAGCTCGGCAGCATATTCCTGGCGGAACTTACTGGCAATGTAGTCCTCTACTTCAGTGCGCTCTGCCGAGACGCTGCTATGCCAGCGAAAGCCGGGTATGGGCAACATCAGTCGCAGCAGCGACGCCTTACGCATTCTGTTGGCTGGCTTCCGTACTGTGTCTAATGTCAGGGCTATTGTATGTACATCGGTCATAGCTGCTTTGTATCCACTGTTACTGTTAACGTGAATCAAAGTCTAAAGACCGAAGCTTAAGGGTGACTTAAGGCTTTATTAAGGCAGGCTTAAGGAGCCTTATTTTCGATAAAATGTGAGGATTCTCACATCAGTTGAGTTGCCTGGATAGTGTGCAGGGCATGTCGTGAAACGGTATAAACCTGGGGTTTATACCTGAAATGTAAAGCTGGCCATGCTGGCCAGTTTATAGTTACTTGAAACTATAAATCGTCTGCTTTCACCCTGAAGCGGAAGTTAGATCAATTTTATGAAAGCGGCAGCTATGTCTCATTAGCGGACGGTCACATTTTAAATAAATAAGTCGATTATCACCCTAAAGCGGTCGCTAGGAAACCGTGGTCTGTCCCCTATTATGCGAATGGTGGCGGTTATTTGCTTTTCAACTGGGGTAATATTGAATGCAGCACTGAGCAAATTTCAAGGAAAGGGCGCGAGCGAACATGCCTTATTTCGTGAGTTAATGGATGCTTTTGAACCTGGTGATATAATGCTTGCAGACCGGTATTATGCAAGTTTTTTCTTGATTTCGGCACTATTAGAGAAAAATGTAGATATCGTGTTCCAACAACATGCTGTAAGAAAAACAGATTTTAGAAAAGGTCGGAAATTAAGCAGTCGTGATCATATTTCCACATGGAAAAAACCTAAAGTCATTCCAGACTGGATGGACGATCAGCAGTACCATGCGTTTCCAGACGAGATATGTATTCGTGAATTAAAAGTGGGAAAGAAAGTAATTATTACAACGATACTGTCTGACAAAGAAGCACAAAAAAATGAGCTTAATGACTTATATAAACAGCGCTGGCATGTGGAACTTGATTTGCGTAATATCAAAACAACACTGGGCATGGAAATGCTAAGCTGCAAGACACCAGAAATGAACGTAAAAGAGATGTGGGTCTATTTTCTTGCTTATAATCTGATTCGTTTAGTAATGGCGGAAGCGGCTACCAGCGCACGTATAAAACCACGACAGCTTAGCTTTAAACATACGCTACAGATATGGCTGATGTGGAGCGTACAGCCTGCGACAAGCTATAAAAAAGTGGCTATATTGCTGAAAATGGTTGCACAAATCCATGTGGGAAATCGAGCAGGTAGAGTTGAACCAAGGGCCGTTAAACGAAGACCTAAGCCATTTCCCTTACTAATGAAGCCACGGCCAGAGGCACAAGCCGATATTTTAAAAAATGGTCATCCTAAGAGGCTTAAGTAAGTGCCATTCGTATCTGACCCGGGTTTTGCTCTTTGTCTTATACCCTACAAATTTATATCTTTTGTAGCCAGGAATAATAGTATTCATTACTATAAACTAATCCTACCTATTTAACTACTTGACCGAATGAAAAACGCCTCTGAGATATATATCCAAAAGGCGTTTATTTAGATGCTCAAGATAAATTTTATCTCCAGCACCAAATCTTACTGAATATGACCTTTAATCAACCTTTTGATAGAAATATAAACTAAGTACACACCTAAACATATGGGAAGCACACTTACAAAATATCTTTCATCACCAAGCACAATAGTCCAAATATTTCCTCTAAACAGCAAGTTTACGCCAAAGAAAAGTATAGCCACTCCAGCAATCAGCATAGGAATACTATTCTTGTTTTCTTCTGTAGACATTACTTCTATTTCCTTAAGAGCTCTTGTGGATTTGTAGCTGCACCGACTCCGAAACCAGCAAGCCCAAACCAACTCATGGCTGGACTACCTGGGAACATACTAGTTGTAAAATCAATGACGCTTTGTTGAACGACAGGATTACTAGCTGCACACATAGCTTCCGGTGCCAATTTTATCAGACCAGCTCCGCCAGCCAACGAAAGATTAATCATCATACCCGTCTTGGCGCCATCTTTAATAGCGTTCCAAGCATGCGGTGCTTCTTCTGAAACATATGGCCACGCAATCGAGGGTATACCTAACCAGTTTTGACCATATAACCCAAAAGGATCTATAAAACCTAATGGATTATTATCAACATACGAATAGGTATGGTTTAGACCACGCATCAGAATTTCTTGTGTATTTTGAGACGTATATTGATTAGTCATAGCCTTTGGCAAACTTGGAGTTGGCGAAACACCTGGCAACACACCCAAAGGATCACTAGTAATATACCTACCCGTCTCCGGATCATAGTACCGATAGTAGTTATAATACAGCCCTGTCTCACGATCATAATACTGCCCCGGCTGCCTGATATTAAACCAAACCACAACACCATCACCATCCACATCATTATTAACACTGGCTTTACCAAACGGGGTTGCTGTAGCACGCCAAACAGGTTGACCGTTGCTATTAGTTAACAACTTCGGTGTGCCTAAGTGATCATTATGAACGTAGTAAATTTCAGTAGAGTAACTTGAGGCAATACAGCTACCTTGAGTTAAAGCACAGGTAATAACTGCATTGATATCGTCGCTACCAGCGATTCCGTCGCCGGTTACTTCATATGCTGCATCTGTTTGATGGTTAAAATACCAGATAAGAAAATCTTCTACGCTTATTTCACCATCATTATCAATATCTGCGTTTAAAATAGGTTCATTACTGACAGGAACCCGATCAAGCATGGCCAATAGTTGGTTATTCAAATACACATACTCTTTTTTGACACTGCCACTGGGGCCAATTTCTGCCAACAACTCACCATTCAAGCCATAGATAAAACTATTGCTTTGACTATAGTTATAGGCTCCTGCAACACCAGGTGCAATAGTATGCTTTATGTACCTTTGCCCTAGCCCATTATATTCATATGCTGCACCTGTATTAGTTGTCTTTAATCGGTTATCTGTTGTATAAGTAAATATCATACCTCTGAGACTAGTAATATTGCCGTTTTCATCCATATTAGTTGCTTCACTATTTAATTCAGCGAGGCGATTGGAATTGACAAAATAAGTAAATGCAGTTTCTAGCCCATTATCTACTTGAGTCTGTTTATTATCTGCCTTGTCATAACTGTAATTAAATTGGCCATGAAAACCGGCAGAGCTCAGCAGGCGTTGATGCTCATCGTAATCAAAGATGCTATTCATATATGATGAGTCATCTAGAGTCATTAAATTTTTGATATTTCCATTTTCATCATAAGCCGAAATATATTCAAAATAAAATGCTGAATCTCCAACGATGAATGGTCGATATGCCTGATCATAAAACCCCATGACAGAGATACCATTACCGTAAGTTTGAATAGTTTCTTTACCGAAAGGAAGATAAGATATATTGAGTGATAGATTTGTAATAATGCCATCTTGTTCCATATGAACGTTATCTACCTTACCAGTGGCATTATAGGTATAATTGATTATCGTACCACTTGGGTATTTAATACTAGTGACACGACCAACAGCATCATAATCATAACCAATCGTATTATTGGCAGTGTTATAACCTTGCCAAGTGGTTAAAGACTGGTCAATGCCAACCACATCAGAAAAGGCATTGTAGCGATAATTAAGTGTGCTTTTATTGCGGGTTATCTGACAAAGCTTGCCTTCACCCTGTGCACAGGTGTCATAGACCAGGTAAGTATCATCTTCTTCACCTGGTGCATCAATCGATATCAGACGATTGTTTGAGTCATAGCTATAAAAAAACGTTAGCCCCTTTGCGTCAATAGACTGAACAATATTACCTGCCGCATCATGGCTATAGTTAACAGTGCCTGTATCTGGACTTGTACGGCTTAGCAAATTGCCTGAATCATCATACACATAAGTGGTTTCTGCGTCGTTAGCTACTTTTACGCTGATCAAGTTATCCTGAACATCATAAGCATATTCAGTTAAGGCATTAGCTGTTTGTGGATTAGAACCATCCTTATCCTGTGTGTATTTCACTAGACGCTTTAAGCCATCATAATCATATTCGTTTACGACACCTTTTCCATCTGTAACACTTGCAATAGTACCGTCAGGATTAAAATCGATTACTCTGTTTTCATTTAACTGCGTAGAACTTTCTAATCGATTGTAACTATCAAATGTCTGTGAAAGTGACTTTTTTAAAATACCACTATTATCATATGTATTTTCTTCTAAAATATTACCTTCTGTATCAAGCACATATTCAATATAATTATCATGAGCATCTATTACACGCGTCAGCCTTCGGGCATTGTCATATTCAAATGTTAACGTAACTGGATTATCACTATTATAAGCATGTGTGATACTTTCAAGATCGCCGGTAGCAAGATATCTATAACGAATTGACCTGACTTCTCCAGTAAGAGCATCCGTCATTTGAACAGCATCCGTGAGATCACTGCCACTGTAGTAACTATACCCAATCTGAAGACCATCAGGTCGATTTTCTGATACTATATTGCCAGTTTGTGAATACTGGATATTATCACGAAGATATAATCCATTATGCGTTCGCACGCTACGCAATCTGGCACGATTGTTACCCAGCCCAGCTTCATCTGGATAATAGTCAAAATAGGTAATATCGCTGACATTCTCTCTTTGACCGTCAAATTGTGAAATCTGATTGAATGGACCATCGTATTGCATGAAATACTCACGATAGACTGGAACACCCTGTGGATTAAAACCATCAATTCGAACAGATGTTATATTATCGAATTCGTCATAAGTATAGATCGTTGTTTTTTCTCCAGCTGGGTATACTGATGATTCTGTTATAGTCTCTATACGGCGCTGATACCCGGAATCATACGTAAACCTCTTCTGTCTTTCCTGCTCACTACCTGCTGCTTCTGTAATTAAGCCAGGATTACCCTTTTCATCATACTCGGCATACACCGTACTTGTATCAAATTCGGTTTTTGATAGAAGATAGACAGGGGACGGGTAAAATTCCCACTCTTTATAATCAGCACTATATTCATATTCGGCATCAGACGCACTACAGAAATGACACTCTGGTCCATCAACTTTAACTATGCGGCCATGTATGCTGTTTCTTGGGAAATGGTATCTTGTGGTATTTCCCAGACTATCCGTTACCGAATTATTCCGCCCTCCACCATAATCAACATCAACTCGCTCAATCTGATTATCCAGTATTGATCCGGGTGTCCCCAGATATGATACAACTGCTCTGCCATCATCCTGATAGATGAATGTACTATATCGGATACCACGTTCGTCAGTCTCACCTGTCAATAGGTTAGGATATTCAATATTTTCATAGTGATACTGTTTGGATGTACTATCCGGATTATCAACTCTTACAAGATTTTCAGCAGAACCGTAAGAATAGTTCCAGCTTCTATCTGTATCATCCATAACAGATTCGATTCTATAGTCGTTGTCATAATATAGGTTAATAAATTTTCCAAAATTATTATTAACATTAGTCAACAATCGCAGCACCGTACCAGCATCCTCTATTGTCTGGTAGCTCAGTGTTTCAATAATGCCGTTCGGATACTGGATTGAGATTAACTCACCTTCATTGTTATAGGTCTCAACTACATTATTCTCATCTGTATATATAAACTGGCTATTTAACTGCATAGCCTGAAAGTATGGAGAATCCAGCTCATCTTCAGTTAAATCGTCAAGTATGACCTGCTCAAGCTTGTGGTTCATATCTGGATCGGACGATTTCCATAAAGTAGATCCCTGATTGACATAATCCTTAACAAAATGATAAACACGCCCATCCTCTCGATTCAACCTGATTGCATGGATCGCAACGGGAGGCTGATACTCACCAGAAAATCCGGAGGCATGACTACGAATAGGTATAGTGGCAATATATCGCCCACCTAGATACACTCTGCACGACTGCATTTCCCATCTAACTGTTCCATTCTGTAATATATCTCTGGCTGATCCAAAATCCGATAATTGAGTCTTATATTCCTCAAATCCTTCAATACATGCCGCATACTTTGACCCATAAACGCTGGATTCTGTTACCCTATAGCTTGCACCATCCGTGAACTCACCCAGATTGATACCACTATTGAAAGAATCCTGTCTCTGCAACGACCGCTGGTAACTGTGTCGCCAGTTAGCTCCTATCAGATTACCCACACGTTTGAAAACCTGGCTATTATAGGTACGTATAAAACCAGGTCTCGATAACAGGCTTTTTTGTATATTTGAGGAGATATCTGTATGGATTTTATATTTATTACCGCTAATCAGATTTATCGGATTAGCGGATGAGGGACAGCTATTGCCATTGGTCTGGTCTTCAATGTCTGGATCTGAAAAATCGGCATAGAACTCAGTGGCACGACACGAGGCGGTCCATCCCATCCATGGTTCACATGAACCATCAGAATTGCAAGACTCACATCTCACTAGTGCGATAGATGCCGACAGGTAGTTTATTTCCATAACACCAGTACTACCGCTCTGATGAACGCATGCAGCTTCTGCGGCTTCTTTCATCGACCCATAAACAGTTCCTTGAGATCTTGAATTTCCACATTCTTGGGCTATGACAGGTGTTTGAATTAAAAACTGAGAAATTAATACGAGCACCCAGAAACTGGGCCGTCTGGCAGGATGGTGTTTTGGCATTTGCAAATCCTTTTACATTGAATAAGCATTCAATAGAACTGATGACTACTATTAATAAACTTACTGTCCACATACGTGTAAGCTTTATAAGAATCATTATTCCAGATAAACAATTTAAATGTCAATATCGCACATCATTCCATCAATATTAGCTATTATTATATTCGACTTTGCTTATATTGATAACTAAAATACCAACAGAGCACGTGGAATCCGAAAAGGAAATTCTGGCATTATATTTATCTTTATCTTTATGTTTGATATTCAACCGGGTGCTGAAGACTCCTTTTATAACGATACACTCGCCCACTACCACCCAGTTCATCCTTGATTGCGAACACACCTGTAAGCCGGAGATATGTCATCATTATTCAGAGGTACCTTAAATTCTGCACAAGAAGTACGGTTTTAATAATCAACTTAGAGGAACATAGTCAGTCCCATTCTGGTGCAATTGTTAACAACAGGATATCAGGACACCACATACTAGTGAGATGAAAATAAAGAATACTGTATAGTTTTATGCGATAACACAGGCATGAAATATGATGCTATAAAATTAGCCACAGATGAGCAAGCCTTGCTGAGACGACTCGCCGTTCAACGCGTATTGGATGGCGAATCGCCCATAAATGTAACTCGTAGTTATGGCTTAGGTGAAAAAACTATTTTCAAATGGGTGAAAATAGCAAAGGAAAAAGGTTTAAACGCGCTTGCACCCAAACCGAGACCGGGTAGAGGCCAAGCACTGACAGAGTTTCAAGCTCAAGAGGTTAAACGCTGGATACTTAGCGGTGATCCAAGACAGTACGGTTTTGACTTTGGATTATGGACAAGACAAATTGTAGCGCACCTTATTGAAGATCGTTTTGGAATTAAACTTGGGCATAGCGCAGTGGGTGATTTACTGCACCGTCAAGGGCTTACCCCGCAAAAGCCAATGCGTAGAGCTTATGAAAGAGATGACAAAGCAATAACAGAGTGGAAAGAAAAAAATACCCAGAAATTAAAAAAGCGGCTAAAAAACAGGGTGCAGAGATATTTTGGCTTGATGAAGCTTCAATCCGGTCGGATGATCCATTGCTCAGAACATGGGGAGAGAAAGGAAGAACACCAACAGTAAGAACAAGCGGGCAACGTCAGGGGATTAATGCTATTTCAGCGGTATCAAACAGAGGCAGCTTCTGGTATCAAGTGTATACACATCGCTTTAATGCCGATGTTTTTATTAATTGCTTAAAAGATTTAATGGGAAACCGAAGGAAGCCTGTTTATATTATTACAGATGGACACCCGGTACATAAAAGTAAAAAAGTTCGCGAATTTGTAGCCCATATGAAAGGAAAATTAAGTATTTTTATATTACCCCCTTATGCTCCAGACCTTAATCCCGATGAGCTGGTCTGGAATTACATTCGGCAAACAGGTACGGCTCGCATGCCGCTGAAAAAGAATGAGTCTTTAATGGAAAGAACATTTATTGATTTAGAATTAATTGCACAGGATAAAACATTAGTGAAATCATTTTTCTGCAATGCTTCAGTATCCTTTGCAGCTGACTAGGTAGTAATAACCACACATCCTGGATGGCAGTCGGCTACAGAATACCCGTGCATCTATTATCAGCCACTTGTCTTGCACTTTAGCTAAAGCTGAACTAAATAGAGTTCTGTGTCTTTATCATAAATACAGGTAACCATTGATGATGAGTGTAAAACTGGAAAGGGTCCTGGATACCCTGACCAATAACTACAGGCCATTCACACTGCTCTCTAAAGAGCGCATGTCTGAGGTTATCAATATTGTACGTTTTATCGAAATGCGGGAAGGTGAGATATTCCAGATTACAGGGGGAGCCGGCAAAGACTATCTATTCGTAGTTGAAGGTTCGCTGAATATAATTACTGATGGTGAAGTCCGCTCTGTTGATGGACCAGAAGAAACACGCAAATCACCCATTATTCTGAAAGCCACCCCAACAACCAGCACGGTGGTGGCACGTTCTGACTGTATTATCTGTCATGCAGACAGGGACATGCTCGACGAATTGATTTCGTGGGACGAAATTGTCCATATGATGGAAGAGACCAATGAAGAACTCGCCGATCAACTCGAAAGGGTTCGAAACTCACTGGTTTTCAGGCGCCTGCCATCTGAAATGGTAGAGATGGCATTCTCCAAAATGCGCACCGTTAAAGTCCCCAAAGGTGAAGCCGCTGTAAAACAGGGCGAGGAAGGCAACTCCTACTACATTATTACCGAAGGTTCAGCAGATGTTTATTCAATTGGCATTTACGATGACGAACCACAGAAAATTGCAGAATTAACAGAAGGCGACGCCTTTGGTTGTGAAGCATTGATATCCGGCAGCACCCGTTCCGAAACGGTTGTAATGACGCAAGATAGCGTCCTCTCTGTACTGGATAAATCAGATTTTGAAGAACTGGTTAAAAACCCGCTGATTAAGACCGTCAACCAGTCAATTGCCAAATTAATGCTGGACACAGGACATACACCTATTGATGTGCGTTATGCAGAAGAATATGACGAAGGCCATATGTCCGGTGCAATTCTGATACCCCTGTTTGAGCTACGTAACAGGATAAGCGAACTGGATAAAAGCAAACGCTATGTTGTGTACTGTCATGGTGGAAGTCGCAGTGCAGTAGCCACTCTGGTTCTGGCGCAAAATCAGTTCGATGTAGTAAGCCTGGATGGCGGCGTTCGAGACTGGGAACACCCACTCGAAACTTCGCATTAACCAATTGAGCTATATCTAATTAATATAAGACTAAAAAGGCCGGTATTTTCCGGCCTTTTTAGTTATTGGAGGTGAGGGTTCACTTAGAACGCCATTTAGATAGATCTGACAACCTATAGCCTGTCTTCTCTCCAGATTGATAGCGTAATAAATTTACTGGTATCGTTTAAGCACTGCAGCAAACTGACAAGCCCGGTTCGAAACGTTTAAGGTGTGCCGAAAACACAGCGCATTCTCCAGCTTTAAAGCCGATTTGCCCGCCTGGCGTCACAAAGTTAATAATGTGAAAATAATTCACCTATTTACATTTATTAAGCGCATGATGTAAGCCTTCCCTCCCACCTGAGGCCGGTACCAGGTGGAAATCTCTACAACTGACAACTACCCCCACTCCACCTTCGACGCAATGAGCATAAGCCTCATTGAATTCGATAAAAAACCTGACATTCAATTAGACCTAGCGACAGGAAAGCCTCCCCCTGCACGCAACTCATCGTAGTTAGCACTTAAACTACGATCAAAAATATTATACGGAGTATAATAATGCACATTATCAATAAATATCTCAGTAAACCTTTATGGCTTACTGCGTTCCTGCTGTCCGCCCTTGTAGCAGGCTGTAGTAGCAATAATAACGACAGCGAAGCGGCTAACGCTAATCTGGCTGCACTGACAGTCATTTCAACCAACCCTGCCGATAGCCCAACCGCTGTCGCAATAAACCAGAAAGTCACGGCCACCTTTAGTGAGTCAATGGCTACAGCGTCGCTTGATACCAGCAGCTTTACAGTAAAAGGCGCAAACGAAGCCGCAATGGTCGGCACAGTAACCCTGGATGCCGCCAGCAACACGGCGATTTTTACGCCAAACAGTAACCTGTCCGGCAATACAGTCTACACAGCCACTATTACCACTGCGGCTGAAAGTACGACGGATAAAACAATGGCTGCAGATCATGTCTGGACCTTTACCAGTGGCACCACGGCGGACTCAACTGTCCCCACAGTAAGCAGCACAGATCCTGCCAACGATGCCACTGATTTTTTGTTGAACAGGAACGTTACGGCTACCTTTAATGAGTCGCTGAATCCCTCCAGCGTTAACGCAACCAGTTTCACACTAACAGAGACTGTTAGCACTGATGCCGTTGCAGGCACTGTGAGCTACAACGACAATGGCAAGGTAGCTACCTTTAACCCGGATAGTAATCTTGCAACTGGCGTAAATTACACAGCCACCCTGACCACAGGTGTTGAGGATCTTGCAGGTAATGCACTGACAACTCCTGTTACATGGACCTTCTCGGGTACCGCAGTATCGGCAACATTAATACCGGTAGATCTCGGCACCGCGGGTGATTTTGCGATACTGGCCAAGACAGCTATTTCCAAAACTGGCACCGCGGGCACCATGATTACCGGTGATATCGGCGTTAGCCCGGCTGCACTGTCTTTCATAACCGGTTTTTCAGTAACGATGGATTCAACCACTACCTATGCCACATCAGACTTTGTGACCGGTAATATCTATGCAGCAGATATGACTGAGCCTACGCCGACCAAAATGACGACGGCTGTCAGCGACATGGAAACGGCATACACCGATGCAGCTGGCAGAACCCTGCCTGATTTTACCGAACTCTATGCGGGCAATGTGAGTGGCAAGACACTGGCGCCAGGCCTTTACAAATGGGGCACCAATGTTTTAATCACCAATGCCGGTGTAACGATTTCCGGTAGTGCAACGGATGTGTGGATTTTCCAGATAGCAAACGACCTGATAGTGGACAGCGGAGCTACCATAACGCTGGCCGGTGGCGCGCTGCCTGAAAATATCTTCTGGCAGGTTGCCGGTGGTACCGGTGTATCCATTGGCACAACCGCCAGGTTCAAGGGCATAGTGCTGGCTCAAAAGGCGATCATCGTAAAAACGGGCGCAACTGTTGATGGCCGACTGTTAGCGCAGTCTGCGGTAACCCTTGACGGCAATGCTGTTAGCGAACCCGTTGAGTAAAGCAACCAGCATTGTTGTAACCGCATAACAGCGACTACAGCAATCATCGGTTGAAGAAGTTATAAAAAAAGACCCTCACGGGTCTTTTTTTTTACACACGAACAACCTTATGAATTGAGTGTTCATTCATGGAATTATCCGTTTATTATATTTTGTTCGTCTTTGAACTCCCCGTCGAAGACTGCCACTCGCAGGGTCGCCAACTGGCCAAACCTGCGAAAAAAGAGTAGTGTATGAGTACCTATGGCGACAAAGGTAATCATTATATGAGTAAGAATCAAAAAGAAGACTTTAACCCCGAAAAAGGCTATGTGGCGCTTCTGGGCTGGAGCATCAACGCGATTGAAGCTGCGCACCGTTTTGACCGACGCTATGTAGTGGTGGCTCCCGACTGGGCCGAAAAATACTGCGAAGAACACAAGATCCCCTATGTGCCCTGGAACTTCGAACGACTCAACGACCGCTCCATGGAGATTGCACAAACCCTGAAGGACATGGGCGTGAACGTGGCGATTCCACTGTTCGAGGAGACAGTGGAATGGGCCGGTGCCATCAACTCGGTTCTGCTGGACAACCCTCGCCTGTTCGGTCAGGCCATGTTGTTACGCGACAAGGCATTGATGAAGCGACGTGCCCAGCTGGGCGGTATACGCGTGGGCATTTTCGAGGAAGCCCACGACAAGGAGGATGTAGTACGTTTCCTGAAACGAGTGAACCAGACCCTGCTCAAGCTGGACGGTGACCCCAACGACCCCATTCACCTTAAAGCTTTTGACAAGGCCGGTTGCCTGGGCCACCGGGTGATTCGCACGCCCGACGAGGTGGATAGCATTCCCGATGAAGAATTTCCCGTGCTGATGGAATCCCATCTGGACGGCTGGGAATTTGCAGTGGAAGCCTGGATCCACAACGGCAAGATCCGCTTTTTGAATATTTCCGAGTATGTGACTCTGGGGTACTCGGTGTTTGTACCCGCCACCCCCGAGCTGGAAAAATACCGGCCACAAATCACCGCCCAGATTGAAAAACTGATCAAGACTTTTGATATCGAATTCGGCTTTGTCCATCCGGAATACTTTGTCACCAACGACGGCGAAATGTACTTTGGTGAGGTCGCCTACCGTCCGCCCGGCTTCAAGGTATTCGAGCTACTTGAGCGCGCCTACGGCTTCAACGCCTATCAGGGCTTAATCCTCTCCTTCGACCCCAAAACCACCGAAGAAGAAATCACCCGCTTTTTCCCCAAAGAGGTGGTGGACGCCAAAGGCGTGGCCGGCTGTTTCGGGGTCTATCCGCGTCGCCGGGTGGTTAGCCGACTGGAAATACCCGAGGAAACCGAAGAGCATGCGTATTTCGATTCGCACGAGTTGACCCCGCCACTGCAAGAAACCGTGACCAAGCGTACCGCCTTTGGTACTCACTGGGGTCTGATCTACTTTTACGGTCCCGATCCCATCGTCATGAGAGACCTGTTAAAACATCAGGAAGACCTCGATTTCTATGTATAATCTGCCGCTACGAACATAAGGAGGCAGCTTGACTGACTACGAGGCACACGATACGACCAAGCTGGACAGCCTGTCGGAAAAGCTCGACGAGGCACTGTGGGCCATGGCCGAAGTCAGTGACTTTGCCAAAGCCACCCGCATTCGCCGGGTTTTCGATACCGCACGCCGTCTGATGCTGCAGCAGGGCGGCTGCGCCCGTGTGGAAGCCCGGGCTCGGCAACTCGATGAAGCCGGTGTGTTTATGGGCTCGGACTGGGCCCAGCCGCAGACGCTGATTCCCAGCCTGACCACTCACTCGCTAAAAAGCCCGGATGCCGACACGGTAGTAGTTGAGGCCTTGAGTGAACTACGCCTGCTCGCCATTGCGCTGGGCGATTACGTTCACCCCCATATGTCTTCGGAGCAGGCTCATCATTATTTAACCCAGGTCATGGCCATCAATCTGGAGTTGCTGTTCGGCCCCCCCAGTGAAGCTGAACGGGAACAACAGGGCAAACTGGCATTACTGCCGCGAAACCTGTTTCACCACCTGGCCGAACGTATCGGCTACGAACATGTAATCGACAAACTGATTGAGGAAATCTGGCGCATACTGCAGCAGCGGCCCATTCAGGTGGACAGTGTGAAACAGATGATTACCCAGATTGCCATCTGTCAGGCCAACCCGGATATTGATCTGGGCACCAGCGGCCAGGGCGCGGATCGACTGATCAGCAGCCTCTATGGCACCACCCAGGCATGTCGCGAAGATCCTGGTATTGGGATTTACCACGAACGCCTGCTCAGCATGGATGCCGGTGCGCTTCAGTACGAGGCCACCGGCTTCGCGCGGGCCATGCACGACACCGGCCTGGTTTCACCTTATCACGCCGTATTACTGCGCTACCTGCTGGAACATGGCGACCACCTGCTTTCCGAAGCACTGGGGCTGTCCAGCACAGGCCGGGACTGCCTGCTCTGTTATGGCGAGCTGGTGCGCGCCATGATCGAAGAAGCGGTACATCCGCAAACAGCGCAGGCTATTCTTGGCCTGGCACTGCTTCTGGAAAGAGGCATTCTGTATCAGCCGCCTGCAGCACCGGCATTGTGGCGTCAGCTATCATTGCCCATATCTGCTTACTGCCAGCAGCGCCTGAGCCTGGCCTTTGGCAACGAGCTCTCGCCCCGCGTCTGGTTGATGCAGGGCGTGCTCTGCATGCTGGGGCAACCACTGGGTGTTGGCCAGGGCAATAACCCCACCTGTCAGTCGGCACGGGCGTTGTCCATGTGGGCCTACAACGACCCGGACTATCTGCTACAGATGGTCGTCTGGGCTGCCCGTGACGATGAAATCATTATGCATTTCGAAGGCCAGCCAATTTCCTCGCGGGAAAGCGCTTCCGGGGTTGCCATGGAACTCCCCCAGGATCTGGATCCTGTCTCACTGCTGGTGGTACCGCATCTGGATCGCATCTATGCGGAAATGGGACGGCGCTGCATCGGCCGCGAAGGCGATCCACACCGCTGGGTCAACCCGGAATTTCACGGCTGGTGGTCGGGACGGGGCTTTCGCATCAATGTCAATGTAGAAAGCGGCAAACTGGAACAGCTGGAAGACTTTCTGCGCCACTTTTACGCCAGTTACCACCCCTACTACAATGGCAACCAGCCACTGATCCACCCACAGCCCGCCGGCATTGCCGTTACCGACAGTGCGGCGCGGTTTGTGGGCTGGCATGCCATCACCATCCTGCGGGTATCGCTGGATCCGAAAGAGGAAATGCGGGTTTATTTCTACAACCCCAATAACGACAGCGGACAGAACTGGGGCAATGGCGTGGAGGTCAGCACCTCGGGCAATGGCGAACGATTTGGCGAGGCCTCGCTGCCCTTTGAACAGTTCGCCTCGCGGTTGTACATTTTCCACTATGACCCGCTGGAAAGTGGCGAACTGGCCCAGGTGGGCGCCGAGGAACTACAAACCGTCAAAGACCACATCTACCAGAGCTGGGGAATTGATCGTCTGCCTGCGGAACTGCTGCAGGCCAGCGCGCCACATCAATAGCATGTATCAATAGCAACGAGAGGTTAACAGTCAGGCCCACCGCAAGTGCAGTAGTGGGATAAAATTTAATAGCGTCCCGGGAGGTTACCCGATAGCGGATCAATACTGACCCAATACGGTTCAGTACTGAATTTCAGGCGAGTGTATTAACTGACGAGTTAATTAAGTATTGAAAAGCCCAACGCAGAAAAACACAAAAACATAGAAGCCGGGTTTAACCACTATGCTTCTCTGTATTCATGCACCTGTGTTCATGCACCTGTGTTCACGCTTCGGTGTTCACAGAGGAACAGAAAATAAGCTGTGAGCTGGAATTAACCGCGTGACCCTAAAGGTGCACGCGGTTAATCATCTTAAGACGTTTTCTTAAGGCTTCTTGGGTGTGCTGTAGGGGACTTCTTTCTGGAAAGATTCCCAGATAGTGTCATAACCAACGTAACCCTTCTCATTCGCCGCTTTTTGACGGGTGGTCAGAAAACGTGCCTTACCCTCGGGAACCTCGGGTCGTTTTTTTGGTGCATCGCTCATAATTATCACTCCTCAATGGTTGGAACGGGAGGAAACAAAACAGGCATGTCAGCCCCTCCCACTTAACTAACGTAAACAAATCTCTCTAGCGCGTGTAATGTCCCTTTCTGGGAATTACATGCCGCACCCCCCCCTGGGGATTCTCGACATCCCCCTTGTAGCGGGGAATAACGTGAATATGTACATGCAGGATACTCTGCCCGGCAGCCGGGCCGATATTAACGCCGATATTGTAACCATCGGGTTTAAACTCAGCCTCGAGTAAGCTGCGCTCTTCGTTTATCAGCGCCATGCAGGCATTGACCTCTTGCGGCGTCAGATCAAAGAAGCTGGCAACATGACGACGCGGTATAATCAGGGTATGCCCCGGACTTACCGCATAGCTGTCGCGCGCACTGTAAGCAAGTTCATTCTGCAGTGATACCCCACGTGGATCTGTGCAAAACAGGCACGGGTTATTGGGATCTCTTTTTGTCTCTTGTTTTTCAGCCGCCGACAAACTTCGCTTCTCCTGGGTCCGAATTGCTTTCTTAGCCAACTATTGCAATGGCACTTTAGTAGTGCCTACAACGTCCGGAACATCTTCCTCGACCTTGCCGCCGAACTCTTTCTCTTCTTCGGTGGCATCGCGAACTTCCCTGATCTCCAGCCTGAAGATGACTTCCCTGCCGCACAGAGGATTATTACCATCAATGGTGATGGACTTTCTATCCATTCGTGTGACGATAAAGGTCTTGGTCTGGCCCTGATCATTTTCCATCAGGATGGACATACCGACTTCGCGATATTCCTCAGGTACATTTTGTATCTTCTCGACAATCACCAGGGATTCGTCTCGGGGACCATACAGTTCGTTGCAGTCCACCGGCACCTCGATCACATCCCCCGCCAGCTTGCCTTCCAGCTCGGCGGTAACAGTGGGCGCCAGCACTTCATTTACCCCGTGGACATAGCCAATGGGAAAATCGATCGCGGTCAGAACAGATCCAGTCTTTTTATCGATGACCTTGTACATGAGTTCGACATACTTGTTGTCACCGACAACGTCTTCGATTGGTTGATTCATATTTACTAAACTTTCAATCTATATTAATTAAGGTATTAAACATAAACAGGCACAGCATGCCCGGTATCAGCTGTAATATCAGAATATGGAGGCACCAAAAATCCTCACCTCGCCCTTCTCATAACCCAGCACCATGCGACCCAGCCATTCACCTTCTTTCTTGGTGCTGCGAACCCGGTATAGAACCGTGACATGTTCGCCACGGCGAATAGTACCGAGATAATCATAATCACTGGACAGACTTCTCGTAAGCTCGCTTTTGGCGAATTGCTTACCAACTTCTATCTCATTCAGACCAAACAGCAAATTATAGGAAAACTTGCGTACGAACTTGCCGTACTGGCCCTTATTGGAATACTCAATCAGGTCATCCCACATGGGATGCGCGATTGCCAGCAAGTCTTCATCACTCAGATTAATGATGTTTTCTTGCGTTTGTGTTTCGCTTGTTGCTTCAGTTGTCATAATCATTCATCGATTGCTGTAAAAAAATCAGGTGTCCAGTTAATCAGATGTCATATCTGCAAACAAGACTCGTGGATGTTTATCAACCGTAAAAAAAACACCAACAACCCCTTTAAATAAAACAAGAAGTTGCTGGTGCTTCATGGCCATTAGTACATGGCGTTACTCGTCTTCACCCACAATGTGGTAACAAGGAGCCTTCTCCATTGTGTACTCACCAGTCTTGGGGTCACGACGAGAAACGGTCAGTACATGCCAGTTTTCATCGTCCAGCTTCATCACATCACCACGGTAGTAGTAACCGGGCCAACGTGTTTCCTTGCGGAACAAGGTATGCTGCATAACGCTCTCGGAGGTCAGCAAACGGTGCTTCAGTTCCCAGGCACGCAACAATTCGTGCAGATCTTCAGCTGCAATCTTCTGCAGATCTTCTTCCAGAACTTTCATCTTCTTCAGACCGATATGCAGTAGCTTTTCGTTGGTCATATAGTTGACGGTTACGCCCGCACAGTACTCATCCATCAGTTTCTGCAGACGATCCAGACCCTGGCGTGGATTGATGTAGTTCGGGTTAACCGATCCGGCAGTGATCTCGTTGCGATTAACAGTGTAATGCTCCATTGGATAGTAGATTTCTTCCTTGCGATCATTAATCTGCTTCTCGGAAACCACGATGCCTTTGGCCTTACCGTCATCAATGTACTTACATGCGGCCTTGGCTGCCAGACGACCTTCGGTAAAGGAACCGGAGGAGAAGGCGTGTGGCGTACCACCCACGGCATCACCGGCACCGAACAGACCTTCAACGGTGGTCATACGGTTGTAACCCCAGAAGTATTCATCAGGCGAGAGATCCTCTGGACCTGAACACCATGCACCGCAACCGGTCGCGTGTGAACCCATAACATAGGGCTCTGAAGTCGTCAGCTCGGGGTTTTCATACTTGGGGTTAACATCGGTAGCGGCCCACAGAACAGCCTGACCCACGGTCATACCCAGGAAGTTGTGCCAGCCAATTTCCTCAAGATGCGGATCCTGGAAGGCTTCCATGGTCACCATGTGAATCGGACCACGACCGGCATTTACCTCGGAGATGAATGCGTGGTTACGCAAACAGGTTGGAATCGGCTTGTGTGACAGATGCTGACCTTCGGTATCCAGGTATTCTTTACCCACCATTTCGGTCAGAGCCGGGAACCACTTTGACTCGTACTCTTCACCGTTACAGTTCTGAGTGTAGGTTTTCAGATGCAGGAAATAGGCGCCAACCGGGCCATAACCGTCCTTGAAACGCGCCAGAACGATACGGTTTTCCATCTGCGTCATCTTCGCGCCAGCCTGGATCATAAGACCATAGGCAGAACCCGATGACCATGGTGCGTACCATACACGACCTGCACCTTCACCCACGGAACGTGGTTTGAAGATATTGGAAGCACCACCGGCACCAACGATAACAGTCTTTGACTTGAATACGTGGTAGTTACCCGTGCGCACATTGAAACCAACTGCGCCGGCAACGCGGTTTTCCTTGGATTCATCCATTAGCAGGTGAGTCACACAGATACGGTTGAATACCTTGTCCGCTGATTTCTTGGCGGCTTCAGCCACGATCGGCTTGTAAGACTCACCGTGAATCATGATCTGCCAGCGACCTTCACGCTGATAGGCACCGTTCTTGGGATCGCGCATCAGCGGCAGGCCCCATTCTTCAAACTGGTGTACAGCCGAGTCAACGTGGCGCGCCATATCAAACAGCAGATCTTCACGCACCATACCCATCAGGTCCATACGCGCGTAACGCACGTGATCTTCCGGATTATTTTCACCGAAGCGGGTACCCATATAGCAGTTAATGGCATACAGGCCCTGTGCTACCGCACCAGAACGATCAATGTTTGCTTTTTCGGCGATAACGATTTTCTTGTCCTGACCCCAGTATCTGGCTTCGAATGCCGCGCCGGTACCACCCAGGCCCGCACCTGCTACCAGAACATCAATATCGTCTTCTATTATTGTTTTATACGCCATTAGTAGTACACCCCTGCTTTCATTTTTAACCCGTTTGATTCCAGGGTGTGGATATCCCCATCATCAAAACGAATGTATTTCGGTTCGTTATATAACAACTGGCTGTTACGCATATCCTGCGTAGGACCCTGCACATCAGAGAGCTTGGGAATACATGTACCCCATGGCTTGGTTGTAATAGGTGCAAGCAGCTCCATGTCTTTTTCGCCGTTGCGGAATTTGATGCGCCAGGCGATCACACCTTTTTCTTCGTCACGTTTCACACGCACCGAATGCCCCAGCGGCGCAAAGTCTGCATAACCACGTACATCAATGGCATTCATCGGGCAGGCTTTTACACAGGAGTAGCACTCCCAGCACATGTTCGGTTCAATGTTATAGGCACGACGAGTCACTTTATCGATGTGCATGATGTCCGAAGGACAGATATCAACGCAATGGCCACAGCCATCACAACGCGTCATATATACAAAAGTTGGCATTATTATTCTCCTGCTTTCGAATTAGTAGTGGCGCGGAGTTTCGCGCTTGATACCCAGGCCCATGTATGAAGGGTTCTTGCCCATATATTCTGGAATATCCGGGAATTTTGCCTGGACTGCAGGATCGGTCAGATCGAAGTCAGCTGGCAGATTCTCTCTGGAGCCATCAGCCTTGGTAACACGCTTCTGGAACGCAGCAGCAGGCTTGAAGAACATGTGAGCGAACTTGGACCACAGCACGGTACTGAACAGAAAAGTACTGGATGCGATGAACAGCACAAAGAAGGCCATATCCCAGCCAGCAACACCCGTTGACTGCAGGAAGGACCAGATCAGACCAAATGTGGACATAGCGAGCAGTGAGACGACAAACATATCCGCACGTCGTAACTGATACCACTTGATACCTTCTGCAGCCACATCGACCCGGATAAAGAACCAGAACATGTAACCACCGACTGCAAGCATCAGCGCACCGATATGCCATAACATGGGTACAGTTCCGGATGCAGTCACATCGAACATCATCATCGCGGTTGTCACGACAAAGATAATGAAACCGTACATGGTTAACAGGTGAGATATTCTGCGTGGCGTATAGCAGAACTCGGAAGAGGTAATGACTTCACTGGCTACTGTTTTTACCAGCAGGCCAATTTTTTCGCCACCATCAACAGTTCGCTTGGCAGCCGCTTTTTGCTTTTTCGCATTTTCGAAAAAGTATTTGGCACTTTTCTTGTGCATCATATCGAGCACTGTACCGAGTATCACCAGGATAAACATCAAGATAATGTAACCCTGCATGATGTCGGCAGATATCAATGCTGATAATTCAGAGAAGGGGTTGGTGGTCATCATATGAGACACTTCCTCTATTTATTTTGTTTATAATTTTGTAACAATCGTTACAGCCGCAATAACGAGCTAAGGTTAACATTCCTCTTGCGGTTCAGCTAGACAATGTTCAATAAACATTTTTTATCTATCACTCCGGATGTTGATATGAGCTTCTGACTGACACATCTTTTGCAATCACTCACCCATAGTTCGTTCACTATTTAATTATTTACTAATGTTTTAATAAACATATACAAGCCCTGACTCACCAGCTCGCACTCGCTATCTGACACACATAACGCCATAACCGCAACAAGCACCCTGCATTACATTAAACATTATCAAAGCCGGTCATTTAGCCAGCCATAGTGATTTTATTCCAGCTAAACTTGAGATAGATCAAAGACCTGCTCTCGCTCTCACCAAATCAATCGCACCAGGAAACAACCCGCCCCGCCTTTCAGCGTCCGATTATTGCCTGAGTACGCTACAACTATTCGATGAATGCGTAGCTGATGATACAGTTAAATGCGGTCGTTACTCTGGCATTGGGAAAGTGTATTGAGTCGCGTTAAGATAAGCACCCAACCTGATCAAGCCAACATACCAGGCAATATGAGAGAGCTATTATGCCAGCACACGAAAAACTCAACTACGTGGAATTTCCCGCACAGGACCTGGCAAAAACCAGAGCATTTTTTCAGCAGGTCTTTACCTGGCAGTTCACTGATTACGGTGCTGAATACACAGCCTTCGACAACCAGGGACTGGAGGGCGGCTTCTACCAGTCACCACTGGCCGCCTCAACCAGCAATGGCAGCGCCCTGCTGGTTTTCTACAGTGAACAGCTGGAGCAGACACAGCAAAAAATCGAAGCGGCCGGTGGCGAAATCATCAAACCGGTATTCAACTTCCCGGGTGGTCGGCGTTTTCATTTTTGCGAGCCCAGCGGCAATGAATTTGCGGTATGGTCGGATAAATAACACAACTATACCAGGAACCTGACAGAGCCGAGTAAAGGTTAGTATTTAACGTGTTTTTGCAGGTGGATATGATATCGGCAAATCAGCACATTGCTGATGGCATTTTTTAAAAATCAATACAGTTGAAATAGCTCGCGAGTGATCATCTATTTCGAGCAATTAAAATATGGGGTATACCCATTGTTAAGGCTGTAATAATGATGGATAAAAATTCGAGCAGTTAAAGAACACTATTCTGAGCAGATTGTTATAAACGTCATTAACTAATTTTTGCCTGACACAAACATAGAGCTGAATGCAGAATAAACAGGCACTGCAATATTCAATAAAAAGTTCAAGACTACTGCAAACAACAGATTAAAAACCCACTGGCAATAAGCCGCATCATCAACCGCAATAAAAAATAATCGAAAAACCCACCCATGTCTGTCATTTGCTCTGCTATTTAGCATGGTTGCAAGCTTCATTTAAGTAACAAACTCGCAAGCTTTTACAAACAGCCAGCGCCTGATACACAACATTAAGCAATCAGCTTATATGTTTTTCGCCGCCCGTTTTTTCCTGAAAAAATTCTGCAACCGCTCGCGACTTTGCGCTTCCAGCACGCCGCCGCTGACTTCAATTTTATGATTATGATGCGCAGCATCGGCCAGATTTGTGGCACTGCCACAGGCGCCGGTTTTGGCATCATAGGCAGCGAATACCACGCGCTTGACCCGCGCATGCACCATGGCGCCGACACACATCGAACAGGGTTCGAGGCTAACGTATAGCGTGGTATCAACCAGGCGATAATTATTCAGTACTTTTCCGGCAGCGCGCATTGCCTGCATTTCGGCGTGGGCGGATGGGTCGTGGCTTTGAACTGGCTGGTTCCATCCTTCGGCGATAAGCTGGTTGTCTTTTACAATAATCGCACCCACAGGCACTTCACCCTGCTGTTCGGCTTTTTCTGCCAGCCGCAGCGCCTGCTGCATCCAGTGTTCGTCGTTAATTTGCATTGCGCCAGGTGCCGATATAATTCACTCTGTTAGTAATTCTCATTAGACGATTAATTAAGCCTTGCAACAAGGAAGGACAAGCCGGCAAGTTAAGGGCAAACATAGCAGCCCGCGAAAAAGCATACAAGCGATTATTTCGCAGGCATTATTCGTCACTTTGTAATCAAATTTTAAAGGCTAACAAGCCTGCTCTCGACTCAGCCGTTTCACGCCTGTAGCAAGGGCTTCAATCAGATTGTTATTGCGCGGCAGAACCGCTGTCAGGCATGCCGAGTCTGGCAGTTCGGCAAGGTTACTGGTCACCAGAATGACTGGCAGGTCGCGGTTTTTTCCTCGCAGAGTACGCAGGGTCGCGGCCACGGCGGCACCGTCCATGTCTCGCAGTTCCCGGTCAATAATCATGAAGTCGAATGGCTCACGTAACAGAAACTCCAGTGCCGACACATTGTCCACAGCTGTTATTTTTACATTTTCCTCCAGCAGAATAGACTGATACAGGGTGCGCATACTGGCAGAAGTTTCCACTATCAGACATGCCTTATGGCTACACAGGATCGACTTGCGCAGGGTTTCCAGTTCCGCTTCAATATCAGCATAATCCGGGCTGGCATGGCGCGCAACCACCTGCAGCTTGCGCAGTAGACTTATATACGACAACGCGGTGGTGACAAACTTCGGATTGAAACCTTGCTGTACATCATTGTCGCTCAGCAGATCTTCAAAATGGTGGCAAATCACCGTCATAACAGGCAGGCCATGGGTGCCGCCAGACCCCTTGAGGCTGTGAACCTGCCGCAACAGCTCCATGAAAATTTCTTTGCTTTGCGGGGATTTTACCAGCGCCAGAAGTGACGCATCAAGCGCATCACAGCGCTCAGGCACCTCCGCAAGAAAGTCGTCACGCATAGTCGCCAGCAGTGCCTCGAAGGCGTCCATGTTTACGCTCATGATGGATCTGCTTGCTGAACCTGATTGCGTCCACCGTGCCTGGCCTTGTACAGGGCCTCATCCGCGGCTACCAGTAACTCTGCGCCACTACTCTCGGGGTATTGTGTCGAGCACGCCAGCCCAATGGAAATCGTACAGCTGAAGTCCTGTCCTTCATGACTGTAATGTAACGATGAAAAACGCTGGCGGATCTCATCCAGTAGCAAGCCAGCGTTTTCCAGCTCACACTCGGGCAGCACCACGACGAACTCCTCCCCACCATAGCGCCCAAGAATATCGGACTGACGCAGTCGCTGACGCAGCAGAGTAGCGACCGCAGCGATCACCACATCCCCCATGGTATGTCCGTAATTATCATTAACGGTCTTAAAGTGATCGATGTCCAGCATGGCCAGGGTGACGGGTTTGGCAGTACGTCGCGAATGTTGCACCTCAAGACCGACTGCCTCCTTGATACTGGCGTGTTTAAGCAGACCGGTCAGGCTGTCCTTGTTGATTTTTTCTTCCAGCTGGCGACTGCGAGTAATACGCGCCCGTGCGGTGGCCACCAGCTGGAGATCAGAGATCGGCTTGGTCAGAAAGTCATCCGCACCACGCACCATCGCCTCAACCTGCTGTTGAATATCCGTTTCAGCCGACAGGTAAACAATTGGCAGGTTGGCATACTGATCATGCTGACGGATCACACCCGCCAGGTCAGAGCCGGAAAAGTCAGGCATGTGCAGATCCATCAACACCAGCTCCGGTCGAAAGGCGGCAATTTCCTGCATAATGTCTTGTGGCGATTGCAGCATCTCAGCCTGCATATTGGCGCCAACATGACCGGCGGTGACGCCGCGCTGGATCTGACCACCATGCCGGCGGTGGTGTTCACCGACCCGCAGCTGGCGGCCGTCGGACTGACCGAAGCCCAGGTGAAAGCGCGGGGTAATTTTCGTACGAGGATTTCACAAGATGATGATTCCGATATAGGCCGGAGACATCATCCTGACTTCGAAACCGTAAACGTCATGAGGGGGACGCTTTGAGCACAAACAGGACAACCGGCCAGACTGACCTGGGCCTGACCATCGGCCTTCTCGCCAAAGCCGCGGGCGTCAATGTCGAAACCATCCGATACTATCAGCGTATCGGACTGGTCGATGCACCGGTGAAACCAGCGCAGGGCTACCGCCACTACCCCACCACCACCGTAGAGCGCATTCGTTTCATCAAACGCGCCCAGGAACTCGGCTTCAGCCTTAACGAAATCACGGATCTACTATCCCTGAATGGCAGTGATTGTAGTGAGGCACGCGCGATTGCGGAACACAAACAGGAGGTCATACAGCAACGCATCGACGACCTGAGCGCCATGCAGTATGAACTGACTAAACTGATCAAGGCTTGCAAGAAAAATATCACCGGCCAGGATCGCTGCGCCATCATTGCAACGCTGACAAAAGCCCACCGACAATAACGGTTGCCTGTCCTGCGGTCACTGCCACAGCGAACACAAACAGTGCGGTGAATGGTATCACGACAGGCAGGATGACACCGCTGTTGAGACCGAACTTCCAGCGGTTTTCGCCCAGGTTGAGGGCCTTGTTCTTGTCATAGTTGCCCACCGGTACGGACAGGTGGGGCGTGATAGCGAAGTAGCGTTTCTCTGCGGGTCGATTGATTGCCCAGAACACCACACCCAGAAGCGGATCGACACAGGCGTGCGCTGGCGCGAGCGCGGTGTAGGCGCCGGGTTCGAGATCGACCGCATAGGCGGTTGACTGACACAGCAGCACATCCAGCAGAATGCTGCACTGCGCTTCGGTTTCAACACCCTCCGCGATGATCTCCAGTCGCATGTGCGGCTGATCGCGACCATGGTTTCCACCAGGGTATGTTCCCCGGATTGATCGAGCTCGCTGACAAAGACCTTGTCGATCTTGATCTGGTCCAGCGGCAGATCCTTGAGGTAGGCCAGCGACGAATAGCCGGTACCGAAATCGTCCAGTAATACCTGCAGCCCAAGGGCGCGCAGTGTCTCCAACTTCCTGACTGTCCCTTCGAGATCATACAGTAGGGCGGTCTCGGTGAGTTCCAGCATCAACATACCAGGCTCGATCTGGTGCTGCGTAATACACTCGCTCACGAGATGTACGAAATCCGGGCGGGCGAACTGCCAGGGGCAAACATTGATCGACAGATGTCCAATGAACGGCACCCCAACCGTCAGCCACGCATTGAGCTGACTGCAGGCGCGATCGAATACCCAGCCACCGATGAAATGGATCAGGCCGGTTTTCTCGGCCACGGGTATGAACGTGTCCGGCGGAATATCGCCCAGCTCCGGATGGTGCCAGCGCAGCAACGCCACGGCCCCGATCATCCGGCCGCTGACGTCGAGCTGCGGCTGGAAATACAACGCCAGTTCGTCGTTGGGGATGGCTCGGCGCAGGCCTTCCTCCAACTGTAGCCGCGTGGTGGCCGCCGCCTGCATGCTGGTCACATAGAACTGGATGTTGCCGCGCCCAAGCCCCTTCGCCGATACAAAGCCATCTCGGCGTGGCGCATTATGTCCAGTTCAGACTCACCGTTTTCCGGGAACAGCACCACACCGATGCTGGCGCCAATGCTGAAGGCACGCTCGCCAAGTACAAGAAATACAGGGGCAATATAGACATACAGGGACAGTATACGTATTAAAAAACCAGGGAAGCTCTGAATAATTCATCCGTGAATTATCAGAGCAAAAACAAATCAAAATGCGATTTTGATTTGTTTTTCATTTCAATAACTCAGCATTTATTGAAAATGGCGACACATCCTTGTGCCGCAGAACCTCTGAGTTTTTCAGAGGTTCCCTAGGCTAGATAATTAAGAAAATTAAAGATGCCGAAGGGATCAAATAATGATCAATTCAATATTGTGGTTAGAAAAAAAAGGTCTCCTACACCTTATATTCCTGATCTAGAGCCAGACTCACTGCATCCAGTTTAAATTCTTTTGACCTCTTGCATATTGCCATTTTGATTTACTCAGCCAAATAAATTATCCCTAACTTAAGGGCACCTCTATTAATTGTAATCAATTAGACCACATCAAATAACAAACAGCCGATGGAGTTTTGTAATAATTGAGTTACACTTTAAATATATGCAGAGCGCCAAGTCTGGTTTAGGCCGGGTATATAAGCCTCAAATGATAATAGTTATATCTGGAATTTGCATGATAGCCAATAAAGCAAAAATTTTAATTACGCTCGGTATTTTAGCCATTGCCCAGAATACCCGTGCGGCTGATATTGCGTGGACTGGGTTTCTAAACGCTACGGGTGCGGTGAGCAATTCGGCTACGCCGTATCTTGGCTCAGAGATCAATGAGAGGGGCAACTTTAATGAAGCTATCTTTGGTATCAATATGGCGGCTGATCTTGGTGATGACCTGCAGCTAGCCGCCCAGTTGGAGGGAGTTTATGGCGACATCTTATTGGACTGGGCCTTCGTTAGCTTCCGTCTTAATGAGGCGACCAGTGTTGCCGCAGGCAAGTTGAAATATCCCGGTAATTTGGTGTCCGAGTATGTTGATACCGGTTATCTGTACCCGTGGATTCGTCCACCCCAGGAAATTTATGGTCACGATGCTTTAGGCGGCGTGATGTCGCTAGAAGCATTTAATGGTGCACGTATTCTCTATAGCGGATTTAAAGATAACGTCGAATACGATGTGCAGCTTTATATAGGGGCGATTACAGAGGAAGCCATGAGCCATGACAGGATGTTCGGTTTGTCCTTCATGCTATCCACGGCGGCCAGCCAGCTTGTACTGAGTTTCAATCGTGCCAACATGTTGATGACCGATATACCGACTGCGCCGATGAATGATAAAAACATGACGATTCTAAGCGTAGCTGGCACAACCGAATGGCGCAATTTTGTGGCTTATGCAGAATATGCGAGCAGCGGAACACAGGATGTACCATTACTGGATACCACGGCCTGGTATACAACGCTGGGTTATCGTTTTGGAAAAACGACGCCACATATTACCTATTCTTCTATGGTTCAGGACACTGGCATCGGCCAGTCCAGCTGGACACTTGGCCTGCGTCGTGAGCTTACCCTTTCGGCAGCACTCAAACTGGAATGGCAGCGAATAAAGCCCGATGCGATAACGGCGGCCGGTATCGCGGCCGTACCGATGCTCGTTGGCAGGGCAGGACTGTTCGGATCAACCCCTGCTGAGAGTGAAATCGATATGCTCAGTGTTTCTGTGAATGTCTTTTTCTGAGCAGGATGAGTTGACTATGAGCTTGTTAGCTAAACTGGTTTTGACAGGCATAATGCTGGCGTTGGCGCCTGGTATGAGTGCAATCGCAGATGAAACGCAGAGGTTGGTGCTGGTTGCCGATGCGCGCTCGAACCTGCCGCCGCTGACCCTGCGGGAACTACGCCGAGCCTATCTGGGCGTACCGGTGCTTAAGGCAGGGCAACGGCTACAGCCGTTGATAAATTTAACAGATGAGCGTCTCTATGAGGTCTTTTTACAGAAGGTTATGCATATGTCATCACAAACTTATCAGCGACAGTTGACCAGCCGACTCCTTCGCGCCAAAGGCCGTCGCCCGCCGATTTATAGAAACCTAAATTCATTGCTTGAAGTGTTGTCGAAAGAACACAATGCAATTACCTATATCCTCTGGGATGAGGCAGCAAAGAAGGATGCAGGCCTTAAAATTATAGCGGTGTTGTGGGACGGAAAATCATAGGCTTATATGTCATTCCATACGTTTCTATTGACGATTTTTTCGATGGTGGGGCAGCTACCAGAGCTGATGTGGGCAACACCTGCTAAAAACTGGCCCACTGTGGTTTCATCGAAGTTGATATGAATAGCCTCACCAGGCTCTACCAGTTCTTTTTCTCCTTTACTGGGCGGATGCTGTTCGGCATGCTGATTATTAATATGCTGTTGCTGCCCATCATGTTCGGCGGGCTCTATCATCTGGTGAAACAAGATTACCAGACCCAGTTTGTCGATTATGTGCGTAGCGACGCGCAACGATTCGCGACGCATATTTCTCAGATATGGCGTTCTGAGGCACAGACGGAAATTAGTGACGTGCTCGACGATGCACTGCTGCTGACAATGCTGGTATCTGTGGATATTTTGCAAGATGGCGAGTCGGTGATGAGCCGCACTCAGCTGGAAGATATAAAGAAGCAGGACTTTCATGAAGATTTCCTGTTCGCCGAGAACGATGACGGTGTCTATCAGATTGCAATAGCCCTGTTTACCGACTTCCCCGATACCGATATTATCCTGCGCTTGGGTTATGACGAATATCCCGCCCAGGAACGCATCGAAACAGCATTTCGTTACATGCTTTATATTGGTATGAGCTACTTCATTTTAACCCTGCTAATGATCGCTCTGTTTATTCCCTATCTGACGCGACCACTCAAGGCACTGAGCCTGGCCGCGCACAAGATTGCTGAAGGTTTCCATGAAGCCCAGTTTATCCCGCGCAGTCGCTTGCCGGAGGTTATTAGCCTGGCAACTGATCTGGAACATATGCGCTGTCAGTTACTGGAACAGCAACGGGAGCTTGCCAACTATATGAAGGCCATTGGTGAGCATGCGCTGGTCTCGGTTGCCGATTCTGAAGGTAGAATCATTGAGGTTAATGACATGTTTTGCAACATCAGTGGCTACAGCAAAGAAGAGCTGCTCGGCCAGGATCACAACATCATTAATTCCGGAACGCATCCGGAGGCCTTTTTTGCCAGGTTATGGGACACCATCTCCAGTGGTCATAAATGGCATGGTGAGACATGTAACCGTGCAAAGAATGGCGTTTTGTTCTGGGTAGACAGTGCCATCGTGCCTATCTGTAATGTGGATGGCGTAGTCGAACGTTACATTACAGTGCGCATTGATGTAACCGAGCGCAAACGTCAGGAGGACGAACTAAAAAAAGCCTATGAGAATCTCGCCGAGGTAAACAGTGAACTGAAAAAGATGTGCCGCATCGACGGTTTAACCAATGTTGCAAACCGGCGTCATTTTGACGAGACCCTGTCAGATGAGGTCAGTAAACTGAGTCGGCTTTCACTGCCGCTTACGTTAATTATGTGTGATGTGGATTACTTTAAAAACTACAATGACAGCTATGGTCATCAAGCTGGTGATGCCTGCCTGCAGAAAATCGCCAAGACGCTTAAATCAAACTTTTCCCGCACCGGTGATTTAGTTGCCCGATATGGAGGGGAAGAGTTTGCTGTTATTCTGCCAAATATTGATAGAGAGGCGGCGGTAAAACTGGCGGAGAGAATGCGTGAAAACGTAGCGAAATTAAAGCTGGAACATAATTTATCTGCAGTTGCTGACGTGATCACTATCAGTGTCGGCGTAACCTCACTTGTACCCGATAAAAACACCGCGCCATCTATAATCATCAAAAGAGCCGATAAAGCACTCTATATGGCTAAAGAAAAAGGTCGTAACAATGTGCAGTACCTTTAATAGAAATACAGGCGAAATACAGGGACAGTATACGTATTAAAAAAACCAGGGAAGCTCTGAAAAACTCTCACTATTTGGCATAATAGCGGAAAATCACAAACCAGGGTAATGACAATGTCTCAATTAAGCTTCTCTGATGCCGAAGGCCAGGCAAAACGTAAACAGACACGCCGTGAGAAATTTCTGGCGGAGATGGACAAGCTTCTACCCTGGAAAGAACTGGCCACGCCCATCAGTCGCTATTATTCGAAATCGCTCACCGGCAGAAAACCGTTTCCGCTCTCTGCCATGCTACGTATTCACTGTATGCAGCTGTTTTATAACCTGAGTGATCCCGCCATGGAAGACATGTTATACGAAGTCGAATCCATGCGACGCTTTGCCGGTATCAGCATTGATACGGTGCCGGATGAGACCACGATACTCAATTTCCGGCACTTACTCGAACGGCATGGGCTGGGTCAGAAGCTGTTCCGTAAAATCAATAAGCACCTGGAGAAGAAAGGTCTGTCTTTCAAAGAAGGCACGATCGTCGATGCCACGATTATCAGCGCGCCCACCTCCACAAAAAACCAGCAAGGTAAACGCGACCCGGATATGCACCAGACGCGAAAAGGTAACGAATGGCACTTCGGCATGAAAATGCACATTGGCGTCGATGATGCGCTTGGCGTGATTCACAGCATTGAAACCACCGCAGCCAATGCACACGATATCACGCAGACGACCCGTTTGTTAAACGGTAAGGAGCGACGTGTATGGGGTGATGCGGGCTACCTGGGTATTGAAAAACGCGATGAAGCACAACGGCTGAACGTTGACTGGTTTATAGCCGCACGCCCCGGCAAGCGAAAAACATTAAACGGTGCGGCGGCAAAACTGGAAACACTCAAAGCCAGCATGCGCGCCAAAGTTGAACACCCGTTTCGCATTATCAAACAACAGTTTGGTTACAGCAAAACGCGCTACCGCGGATTGGCCAAAAACACCCGACGTTTATACATGCTGGCAGGTTTTGCCAACCTTATACGCTGCAAGCAGTACCTGCTGACCTAGGGTCAGTGCGCCTGAAATTCGGGTTTAGGCCCGGAATTCAGGCAAAACGAGGATGGAATCGGCAGTATATCGTCTGTAATACAGACTACTGAACAAATGCGCGCTGATATGTGCAATTTCAAGAGAAAATCAGAGACTCCTTAGCTCGTTATCAAGCTAAATCGACCTATTGACGCTTTGTAATGAAATCAACAGCTGGTGAAATAAGTATACTGTCCCCACTGTCCCCACTGTCCCCGGATTTTCGAAATAAGTATACTGTCCCCGGATTTTGCTGTCCCCGGATTTTGTGCTACGAGGCATGCAGCCCAACCGATACACATACTCCCACCACCAGCTTTCATCAGGGACTAAGAAGCACTACGTTTACGATCTGCGCCATCGGATCGGCGCGGCTTTCTCCCTGCCAATAACGACTCTTAACTTCGTTTTGGTTTCTTTCGCCTGGGCTTGCTATCCAGATCTTCAATTATCGGGCAGCCCGCTTCGGCACCTCGGCACAGATTGATCAGCAACGTCAATTCCTTGCGTAAGGTATCGAGTTCATCCAGGTGGCTTTCCACTTCTTCCAGCTTCCGGTGCGTCAGTTCACGCACGTCGTCGCGGGCGCATTGTGGATCTTCTCGCATTTCCAGAAGCAGGGCGATCTCCTCCAGTGAAAAATTCATCGCCTTGGCTCGCTGAATGAACCGTAGCCGCGACAGATCGCGTTCATTGTAGACTCGAATACCAGACGCTGAGCGATTTACCGGCCGTAGTAACTTTATCTTCTCGTAATAGCGCAGTGTATCGGCGCTGAGGCCTGTGAGACGGGTCACGTCACCAATGCGATATTGGACTTGGTCACGGTCCTTCTTATTGCTCTGCGACTTTGAGCTGAGGTCAGTACTTGATGATGAAGAAATACTCATTGAGCAGATACAATCCCGTTAGTATCAAGATTATGCCAGCAATCCACTCCAGGGGCTTCTGGTGGCGTGACAGCATCTGTAGTGATTCCAACCAGCCCATACTCCATGCTCCTATTATAACAGGTATACTGCGCCCCACAGCGAAGGCCAGCAGTAGCGCAAAGCCGAAAGGTACCGAGCCGATGGCGGCGCTGGCGGTCAGCATCACCAGCAATGCCGGCGTGCAGAAGGGGCAAACGGCCACAGAGAACGGGATACCGAGTAGAAAGGCGCCCCACATGCCGGTGACCTTTTTCGCCCGCATGGAGATCCAGGGCAAACGCAGCTTGAGCCAGCCGGGCCACAGCAAGCCCAGCGCGATGAGTACCGGACCGAGGACGAGCCCCCATTGGCGACCCATGATGTCCTTGACCCATTCCCCACCCAGGGCCGCCGCCACGCCAAGCACGATATGGGTGGCGATCAGGCCCATGACGAAAGCCCCGCCCATCAGGATCGCCCGGCGCTCCTCGTGCGCCCTGGTGACGTAAGCCAGGACCACCGGGATAGAAGCAAACGACACCGGGTTGAAGCTAAACACGAACCCGGCCAGAAAAGCCAGGCCAATGCCTGCCCAGCTCGCCTGTTGCAGGGCCGCCTTAAGTGAATCAGCGCTGACATCGAATGCGGGAACCAACAGGTAAAGCGCCACAGCGAACAACAACGCCGCAGTAAGATAGGGGCTGCCTCTGGCGGCACGGTTGAGCAGCTCGCGGCCGTCCGAGTGAACCCCTTTGAAAGACGTGATCACCATCGGCGCGGTGAACAGGGTGGCGAACAACAGCCCGGCCAGCGCCGCGAAACCCACCGAGTCCAGCGTCACCGCCAGGCCAACCACCACCAGGAACAGCGGTATCGTACAGGCCGGCAGGGTAAGACCCAATTGCACGGCGAACGACAGGGACCGGCCGCCGGGCAGTAACCGGAAGAATTCCAGGTGCGGTACCGGAATATAGGTGAAGCGGGAGACAATATAGACGATGGCCATCGCCGCCAGGATGATACTGGGCAGATAAGGACCCCAGACCAGTGGCGGCGTGACCAGGACAGCGGTCGCCAGCAGTCCGATCAACAGGGCACTGCGCGTCAGCCACACCGCCAGCAGGCTCTGGCAACAGCGGGGGCGTGTTTCTTTATTGACTCGCGCCGAGAACAGCGTGTGGGTGGAGATGGTGCAGGGCTCGAAGAAGGCCAGCAGGCCCAATAACGCGGCACCTGCAAGTAATACCGAAATCATGCGTGTCCCGCCCCGCCGTCCGCGGCGAGCTGACGATCGAGCTCCGTGCGCAACTTGCGTACCGACGGCAGACCGGTAAAGATCAGTTTCCCGTTGATCACAATGGCGGGCGTGGACAGCACACCGAGGTTCACGGCGTAATCCAGTTCTTCCAGTACGTTGACTTCCCGCCATTCGATCCGACCGCCGCCGATCTCGTCGGCGAGCTTGCGCAACACCTCCTTGGCCTGGCCGCACTTACTGCAACCGGGAGAGGAAAACACTTCGACTTTAACGCTCATAGCGCTCTATCCTGTTCTAATCTGAGACCGATAAGATTGACTACAACCACACCGTGACCGCCCCACTGTCATCACGATTCCAGCCATATTCGCAATGGCAAGGCGATATAGGCGGCGAAGAAGCCGATGCCCCAGATCGCCATCGAGGTCCAGTAGATACGGCGGTTCCAGATCTGCGCGCGGTTGCACAGCCGGCCGGTTTCCGGATCGGCGGGGCAGGCGCGGCCCGGGCGGTAGAGCAACCAGCCCGACACCGCCAGCATCAGCGCCGAGAAGGCAAATACCCAGATCTTGTACTGGCTCAGCACAATCAGAAACGGAAACGTGCTGGTGAGCGATACCACCGCCGCGCCCAGCCCCAGCGTCACCAGGGTGATCGGCAGGGCGCAGCAGATCAGCGTCCCCGTGGAGGTGAACAGCGTCAGCCAGCTGACGCCGCTCTCGCGCCGGTAGGAATCCGTCTCACTCATAGCGCTTTCTCTTCCATGCGGCGATAGGTGAAGCCCGCGTCGTTGAACAGCTTTTTCATCTGCGGCTCGGTCAACTCCACGCCCTCGGCGGTCTTGACCCGCACCACGCCGGCGTTGAGATCGATGTCGATGTCCTGTGCGCCCTCGATCTGCTTGAGCTTCTTCTCGATGCCGTAGGCGCAGTACGGGCAGGCCATGCCGTCGATCCGCATGGTGTACTGGGTGCCGGCCGCCAGCGCCACACCGTTCAGGCTCATTGCCAACAGTATTCCAAAAAGGTATTTCTTCATTTCATGTCTCCAGAGTGTTGCATTGACTCGTGATTGATTTGACCCGGTATCGGTTCAGTAGTGCAGCTCGAATTCCAGGGTCGCCCGGTAGTCGGTTTCGGTCTGGTTGCCGTTGAGGTCGCTGGCCACCGGGACCTGGACACCGGTCTTGATGGCGTAATTGCGATAGGTCCACATCAGCCCGGGGCTCACGAACCATTCCGTACCACCGGAATTGGCCAGATCTATGCCATTGCGCTCGGACTGCTGCGTATACTCGCCGTTGAGTTCGAGCATCCACACCCAGTCGGCCTCGAGATAGCCTGTGGGCCTGAAGCGGATGCCACCCACCAGGTCGAGCAATACCTTGTCGCCTCGATCCAGGCCGGTTTCGTCCGTGCCGTTGCGGCGGTAACGCAGCGCCGCCCAGCGGTACCACTTACGGCTTTCGTAACCGTAGGCCAGGCCGGCCAGGACATCCGTCGCCCCGCCGCCGAGCTCCGCCTTGTCGGCGGTATCGAACACCGTTGCCAGCGACACCGCCGCCGACTCTTGCACGCCAGGCTGGTCGTTGCGCCAGAAGCGGTACTTGGTGGACAGCGCGACGTCGCCGCCGCCGGTGGTGCTCACTCCGGGGCCGCTCAGATCGAGGTACGGCGCGGAGACGCCGACGGCCCAATCACCGGTGATGCCATACTTGAACTCCAGCAAGTATTCGTTCTCGATGTCGTCGCCTCGCTCCTCCCGCGATGTGCCCGCATGGATCTCGTAACCGCCCTGGAACAGGGTATGGGGCCCGAGGCCGAACACCGGATCGTGCGCCCAGGCAGGCGTGCTGAGAAACAACGCGAGCAGGGTCGCGACCCTGCCTGACAATTCCGTCCTGTTGCGTCTGACCATGTAAGACAATCTCCAAAACTGCGTTCATGCCAAATTCGACAAACTGGAGCCGACTCCAGGTTCCATAAAAACATGGAAGAATTTCGACCCCGGAACACAGCCTACAATCTGGAGTCAACTCCAGGTCAAGTATCTATTTCCCCCTTTTTCAGTGCCCCTGAGATTTTCCAGCAGACGCTTGACTCCGTACCTGGGTACGGCGTTTATGCTTTGGTCAGAGATTGAATGAGGAGAGAGCCATGGCGGAACACACCGCAACAAAGAATCGTTCGCTGATCGCTGCGGTGGTGGCGGCGGTCGGCGCTTCCATCTGCTGCATCGGCCCGTTTGTGTTGTTGATGCTGGGTGTCGGCGGCGCATGGATCGGCAACCTCACCGCGCTGGAGCCGTACCGACCGATCTTTATCGGGGTAACCCTGGTGTTCCTGGGGCTGGCGTTCCGGAAACTCTATCTCGTGCCCGAGGTGTGCGAGGCGGGCAAACCCTGCACCAGCCCGGTCATGCGCCGCAACCAGCGCCTCATTTTCTGGGTGGTGACAGTGATTTTGGCCGCACTCATTACCTTCCCCTGGTACGGCCCGGCCTTGTTGGGCTGATTGATTATCCATATAAAAAAGGAGACCGCATCCATGTTTCGCAACCTTCTGCTTGCCGCTTTGCTCGGCCTTTCCGGATTCACCCTGGCACTGTCCACCAACGTGGCTGCGGCCGCCGAACAGGCGCGAACCCAGACCGTGACCCTCGATGTAGAGAACATGACCTGCAATATGTGCCCCATCACCGTGCGCAAGGCATTGGAGAAAGTGCCCGGTGTCATCAAGGCCGAGGCGAAATACGAAGGCGATGGCGTGGGCTGGGCGAAAGTCACCTTCGATCCCGCGAGGATCGGGATCGAGGCATTGACCAGGGCGACGGCCAATGCGGGCTATCCGTCACACGTTCAGCGGAAATAGCGCCATGGATCGACTCATCAGCTGGTTGGCCCGCCTCGGCGACAAATCCGCGGCGCTCGGCGCATCGTTTCCACCACGGGCTGCGCCATGTGTTTTCCGGCCCTGGCCGGCATGGTCGGCCCGGCGATCGTGCTGCTCAGTCTCTATCCCTGATTCCAGTACGGCTGGAGCACCTGGACTCTCTACGGCAAGCCTGGCGCTGATGCTGGCCGTCGCCGTTTGGGACCTGGTGTCGCTGGCGCATCGGCGCTGCGGGCCGGACAGCTGTGAACTGCCGCAAGACCGTTCGGAACGCAGCTGAAACGAACAGCCGTACTCAACATGAAACCCTACTGAACCAAAAGGAACCTGCACCATGAACACTGTGAGATTACAGATCACCGGTATGACCTGCGACCACTGCGCGCGCACCGTCGAAGAAGCGCTGGGGAGCCTGCCGAACGTCAAGGCCCGGGTATCCTACAAGGACGCACTGGCCGAGGTCGAAGCGCCCTCGGACATCGCTGCCGAACGGTTGCTAAAGGCTGTGCAGGCCAAGGGGTACGGTGCGAGTGTGCTGCAAGGGGACAACTTTCTCGCGACCGCCAAAGGCGATAGCAGCCTGAATGTGGCAATCATCGGTTCAGGTTCCGCGGCCTTTGCGGCCGCGATCCGGGCGACGGAGGAAGGCGCGCAGGTCACGATCATCGAAGCGGCCGACATCATCGGCGGCACCTGTGTCAACGTCGGCTGCGTGCCCTCCAAGATCATGATCCGGGGCGCGCACATCGCCCATCTGCAGGCCGGCCACGCCTTCGAGGGAGTCCCCTTGAATCCGCCCGTGATCGACCGCGCGGCCATGGTTCGCCAGCAGCAGGCGCGGGTCGAGGAGCTGCGGCAGGCGAAATACCAGAGCATCCTGGACGCCAACCCCAATATCAACCTGATCAAAGGCCGCGCCCGTTTCGTGGATTCGAAGACCTTGCGCATCACGCGCCCCGACGGCGTCGAAAAAACCCTGACACCCGATCGTGTCCTGATCGCCACCGGCGCCCGGCCGGCCATTCCCGATATTCCGGGCTTGCAGGAGACACCCTACTGGACTTCCACCGAGGCGTTGATCGCCGAACAAATCCCCGATCATCTGGTCGTCATCGGCGGCTCCGTGGTGGCGCTGGAACTGGCCCAGGCCTTCCTGCGGCTGGGCAGCCGGGTGACGATCCTGGCGCGCAGCACATTCCTGTCCAGGGAAGATCCGGCCATCGGCGAGGCTCTGGTCAAGGTGTTCGAAGCGGAAGGCGCACGAGTGCGGCTGCACACCCTGCCTGATGCCGTGGTCCACGACGGCAAGGAGTTCGTCCTGTCATCGCAGATCGGCGAGATCCGCGCCGACGCCCTGCTCGTCGCCACCGGCCGACGCCCCAACACCGCGGCACTCGGTCTGGACGCGGCCGGCATCGAGACCGAGAAGAACGGCGCGATCGTCATCGACGATCACCTGCGCACCTCGGCCGAGCATGTCTACGCCGCCGGCGACTGTACCAACCAGCCGCAGTTTGTCTATGTGGCCGCCGCGGCCGGCACCCGCGCCGCCGTCAACATGACCGGCGGTGACGCCGCGCTGGATCTGACCACCATGCCGGCGGTGGTGTTCACCGACCCGCAGGTGGCGGCCGTCGGACTAACCGAAGCCCAGGTGAAAGCGCGGGATATCGATGTCGAAACCCGCACACTCACGCTGGACAACGTACCGCGGGCGCTGGCCAACTTCGACACCCGCGGCTTCATCAAGCTGGTGGCGGAAAAAGACAGCGGCCGGATTCTCGGTTGCCAGCTGCTGGCCGCCGAGGGCGGCGAGATCATCCAGGCCGCCGCGCTGGCGATCCGCAACCGCATGACCATCCAGGGACTGGCGGACCAGCTGTTCCCCTATCTGACCATGGTCGAGGGACTGAAACTCTGTGCCCAGACCTTCACCAAAGACGTCAAGCAGTTGTCCTGCTGCGCGGGGTAATTTTCGTACGAGGATTTCACAAGATGATGATTCCGATATAGGCTGGAGACATCATCCTGACTTCGAAACCGTAAACGTCATGAGGGGGGCACTTTGAGCACAAACAGGGCAACCGGCCAGACCGACGCGGGGCTTACTATCGGCCCTCTCGCCAGGGCCGCAGGCGTCAATATCGAGACCATCCGCTATTATCAGCGTATCGGACTGATCGGCGAGCCGGTAAAACCGGCACAGGGCTACCGCCGTTACCCGGCCGCCACGGTGGAACGCATTCGTTTCATCAAACGCGCCCAGGAACTCGGCTTCAGCCTCAATGAAATCACCGACCTGCTGTCCCTGAACGACCGGGACTGCAACGAGGCGCGCGCGATGGCGGAACACAAACAGGAACTTATCCAACAACGCATAGATGACCTGAGCGCCATGCAGCGCGAACTAACCAAACTGATCAGAGCCTGCAAGAAAAACATCTCCGGCCAGGACCGCTGCGCCATCATTGCAACGCTGACAAAAGCCCACCGACAATAACGATTGCCTGTCCTGACGCACAAACACATGTATACCTTAATACAATGTTGTCGGACAACATAGTAGCTTTCTCATAGATAATTCTTAAAGGTACTCGCGGTACTGCCACAGCAAATACAAACAGTGCGATGAATGGTATCACGACAGGCGGGATGCAGGCTGAACGGAAATGCCAGATACGTGCCCCAGGTGATCACTACGGACGAGCAGTCCTTTTACTGGTCAGCCGTGGGACGACGCAGCAGATGCTCACTGCGCCAGACGCGGACAACCCTTCCCCATTGGGGATCGCGCCGGTACACAATGCGAAATGGCGGATGGATGAGTTCCCGCAGAAAGGGCTGATCGAACTCGGGTACTACCCGCCCCATATCGGGATGGCCGACCAGGGCCTGGATGCGCTGGAAGACTTCCTCCACCAGCCTCGCCCCGACATCAGGCACTCCTTGCTCAGCATACCATACCTGCACCACCTCGAGATCGCGGAGCGCGGATTCGGCGAAGCTGATTGATATATTGGGCATAGGCTACTTCAAGCCCAGCCGTTTCCGAGTCTCGTCGAGGGATACCTCATGCCCTGCCTCCAGATCCGCCAAACCTGTGACCATCGCCCGCATGAAGGCTCGCTCTTCCTCGGCCTTCTCGTAATTGACGCTTCGTAATGAAACCAACAGCTGGTGAAATAAGTATACTGTCCCCGGATTTCGGTGAAATAAGTATACTGTCCCCGGATTTCGCCCGGATTTCGGTGAAATAAGTATACTGTCCCCGGATTTCGTGTCCCCGGATTTCGCGTTTCAGTTTACGCTCGGCCTGTTGCGCATGCCCGGTCAACAACCATTTAAGCAATTCAAGGATAATGCTAATATAATAAATAAGTGGGGAAAGCAGACGTTCGACATGGGGTACGCCATATCAAACGGCACTTAACAGAGGATCCAATTATGGCTACAGAACACAACCATATCAAAACACTGATTGATAAACTGGAAACCCTGCCCCAGGAACGTCTCGATGAAGTTGAGGATTTTGTTGATTTTTTAAAGCAGCGCGGGTCTGACAGTCAACTAACGCGTGCAGCTACACAGGTAGCTGAGAACAGTTTTGCCAGCGTATGGGATAACGCAGACGACAGTGTTTATGACCAACTTTAACCATGGCGATATTATTCTGGTTCCGTTCCCTTTCACCGACCAGAAGTCTACTAAAAAAAGACCGGCAGTAGTTATCAGTTCACCCGCCTACAATAATGAACGTCCTGACTTAATCATCATGGCCGTTACCTCGCAAATCAAACCCACTTCAATCATTGGTGAAGTGACTATTCAATCGTGGCAAGAGGCTGGTCTACTCAAACCTTCTATTATCAAACCCGTCATCACAACCATTGAGAAAAAACTGGTTATCCAATCGATGGGACACTTAAATGAAAAAGACCTGTCCTCTTTGCAAGATAGCTTAAAAATAATCCTGGCTGAAAATTAAAAATAGCAAAAATCCTTTCTATCTCTTTGACTTCTTATTGTATTAGCTCGTTATCAAGCTAAATCGACCTATTGATGCTTGGAATTCTGGGGACACAATACTTGAATTCTCGGAATTCTGGGGACACCTGAATTCTGGGGACAATACTTAATTGCACAATTCTGGGGACAATACTTAATTGTGCTAGCCTTTCCCCATGGCGAGACTGGCAAGAATGGCACTTCCCGGGGTACCCACACCACATCACATCACCCAGAAAACTTCTGAGAAACCTGCGGGACAGTACACCTGTTGAAATGAGTGCTTCGTAAAATTTTTTGAAATAACGATGAATTTTATAGAGTGAGAAAAAATCGCCTAATGTCGTCTATGTGGTGATCTGGTGAATTGAGGAAAAAATTTTAATTGTCATCTAATGAACAATTCTGTAGCGGGTACGCTGTTAAATAAGTACAGTGTTACTCTACAGATACTTCAGATAAATTCCCCAACAGCCTTACTTACTTCGGGCCTAATTAGTTTTGTCGGCGATCTGTTATTCCTCGTTTACTACATCATCTTTCTGGTTGGACTGGAATGGTCGGCGCCAGGGTATATTGACCGGGCAGGGAACCTGGGAAACTTGTCGGGTATCAATGTCTCGTTCATGCCCCTGGAAGAATTCTTGTTTGCCATCGCCTTTGGGATGTACTGATCGGATGTCTATGAGCACTTCACCCGGAGGCAGCCAGTCCAAAACCATTAGCCGCACCTATTCATGCCTGCCGTTTGCGAAACACACTCATCGTGAAGGAAAATAACATGACAATCTACGGGCATGGGGCGCATCCATCGCCGACTTCAATCAGCCTGTGCAAGGTCATTGAGCGTCCAGTCGTGGTCAAAATAATCTATCGTGACCGTATGGGCCTTTAACCAGTTCCGGACATCCTGTTCCAGATATGGCAGAACGAAGCCAGGTACATTTTGTCCGTTTTCCTGGAACAGATGACGATCCTTTTTCAAGATCCACGACAGCGTCAGCGTACGGGTCTCGCGATCCAAGCGCAGGCCTTTGCCGGGATTTTTGAAAAAGCGCCGGATCATCGTATCGAGTTGTTCGTCCAGCCGCTCCGCCACGAATGGTTCCGCCGTGCGGTCCGGGCAACTGACGGCGGCACAGCTGACGGCGAATACGATGCGCGGATCCTTGAACTGCGCGAGCAGAATGTCTTTCTCGATCTGCTGCAGCGAATAACGGTTGGCGCCGATTCGAATAGCCTGCTTCGACCAGGGATACTTGATCAGGCTGATGCTGAAGCTGCGGATCGAATCCACGGGATAGTGGTCTATAACCAGGCGCATCGCTGCTAAGTTGTAGGCATTGATCCAGAATGCCTTGGCGTGGTTCTCCTCTTTAAATTGTCCAGGGTCGACGAGCTCGATGGCTTGCAGCGTTCGGTTGAACAGCGAATCCGGTCGTTGCGTGTCCTGCTTCATCCGTGCATAGTCAAACACCGTAGTTTCAACGCCATTGATTCTGACTGTCGGATGCCAGTAGCTCGCCAGTAATTCGCCATACAGACGTTCGAATTCCGTGGCCTCCGCACGGACAGGATTCGCCGCCGACAGGACAGTCACGATGACGGCTGCCGCTATCAATACCCTGTTCCAATAGATTGATTTCATCTGAACACTCCAGTTGCTCGCGACCCTAAAGCCAGCGCCGCGCCAGCCGGCCTACTACTTCTGATAAGCGCGCCGACCAGCCGCGCTTTCCCCAGCCTACCGACTGAATGCACACTGACTCTTCCAGATCTTGCAGAAATTGCTGCTCCAGCTTCGCGGCCAGACCCAGGTCGCGTGTGACCAGGTTGAGCTCATAGTTGACGAACAGGCTGCGATAATCCAGATTCGCCGTGCCGAGCATCGCCCATTCTCCATCCGCCACGACGGTCTTCGCGTGCAGCATCCTCGGCTGATACTCATAGATACGAACCCCGGCGCCGAGCAAATCCACGTAGGCGGCACGTGCCGCCCATTGCGTTATCTGCACATCGCTTTTGCCGGGTACCAGCAGGCGCACGTCCACACCACGCCGGGCGGCGGCTTTCAGCCCCTGCTGGGTGTGGTGGTCAGGCACAAAATAGGGTGTGGTCAGATAGACGCGGTGTCGCGCCGAGGTGAACACATCGAAGTAGATACAGCGCAGCCGGCGACGGCATGTGCGTGTGTGGTTGTGCACCAGCGTACTGCCGCTCAACTCGCTATCCGGAAGCCAGCGCCGATGCCCGCGCCAGAAGGCATCAAACAATTGCCCGGCATGTTCAGCAAGGGTGCCCTGCATCGCAACGTGGGTGTCCCGCCAGCGTCCTTCCCCATAGAGCGCACAGGAGTTTTCGCGGTGGATATTGAATCCGCCCAGATAGGCCTGACGACGATCGACCACCAGCAGTTTACGATGGTCACGCCGGTTGTACCGCCACGGCCAGCGCCAGCTCCAGCGGTGGAACCACCGTACCTCCACACCCTGTTCCCGGAGATACGTTTTTAGGCGCCGGGATACCCAGAACAGCGAACCCGCCGCATCAAGGTGCATCCGCACCCGGATATCCGCCCGTGCCCGTTCAGCCAGCGCCTCGGCGAACCGACGGCCAACTTCGTCATCCGCGAAAATATAACTTTCCAGATCGACCGACTCTTGTGCCGAGGCAATGGATGCCAGCATCGCCCGATACAGATCGTCGCCTTCGGTGAACAGCTCAAAGTTGTTGTCAGACGGTGTCAGTTCGGGTGCACAAAGGCACTCCTCCGGCGCAGTATCAGGCGCAGCTGAATTCTGATGCTTGTCCTGTTCAACCATCACGAGTTACTCATCAGCGTTACACATCCAGCCAGTGACCAGGATCGCCAGTGAACGATTTTCTACACATACCGACTCTCTATCCTCCAACCACGACTCATCACCAGAAATATGGATATCCAGCGACGGCGCCTGTGCGGCATCAACCGTGACCCGCCACCTCCGGCCAGCCAGAGGTGGCTGCAATACAAACTTCACCTCTTCTGGTTCGGCATTGAACAGCAGGCACAGGCCCAGCTCCAAACCAAGTCTGTGGCGAGGCACCTCATCCGATAGCGCATCGAGCAAGAGCAGCGTGTCCGGTGTCGCATGCCGGCTGAACAGCGCGAAGTTCAGCCCGCCGCAACGTTCACTCGCGCCTAACGCCAACGGTGCGCCGGATAGCATCGTGGCGGCATTGTGAGTGTCGGCGGTGTCAATCATAGGCAGTGTTATGCAGTTTGTTCATCAAACCTGTTGTCCGCCCGCCGCCATTCAACCGGCCGGCACGGCAAACAGCAGGACAAAAGTCAGTGCCAGCGCCACCAGGAAGAAGCGCACCCGTTCGCGATGGTTGCGGCACACCGATAAGGCCACCAGGCATTGCAGCAGGTAGTACAGGGCAAAGGCTCGCGATGCCAGCGCGATCACCGTGAAGGTCGAACCGATCCAGGCCAGCATCATGGCCGCGCCGCCGACCAGTAGATACCCCCAACGCTGTGTGACGCGCGTACGCGTGACCTCTTCCAGATTTGCCGCGGCCGCCAGCGTATCCGCCACGGCGGCGGAAAACTGTGACAGGCCGGCGGCAAGGATCAGCGGTACCGACAACAATACGGAGACCGCCGCGGCCAGCTGAATGAGACTGTTGTCGGCGTATTGCCCGTTCAGTACCGGCACAATGGGCAGCGCCAGGGCCACGAATGCAAGGTAGACCGCAAGGGAGATGTATTGCGACCAGCGCGAGGCCCGAATCCGCGTCCCGGTATCGAAGCGGCGGCCGAGATAGCGCGGGGTTTCGAAGCCCTGCACCACGATCAGGGTGCCGGCCACGATGGTCAGCATTTCCCAGCCGGAGCGCTGCGGCAGGGCCGGCAGTGTGAAGCGCCCGGTATCCAGATAAAGCTGTGCGTCGTAAACGCCAAAGCCGATCAGCAGCAGGGCCAGGATAAAAATGGTCACATACAGCGCCCAGCGCTCCAGCCGCTCCAGCGGCTGCAAGCCGCCCAGGATACCGATCGCCGTGATCAGCCCGATCACCACTGTCGTGAGCAGACTCTTGTTGAAACTGGAATCCAGCTCGACAGCACCGAGCACAAAAGCACTCAGGATGTGAATATAAAGGCAGACAGACACCACGTAAGCCAGGACCAGCGCCGCGTCCGACAGCCGTTCGAGCAAGAGCGTCATACGCTGTTGGCCGGCCGCCAGCACCGGCTCGGCACACAGGATATTGTGGCGCACGATGGCGCCGGTGTGAAACGCGACAAAGGCCACCGCCAGCATCGCCCACACCGCGTATGGCCCCACGCCACTCGCCAGCACCGGCACGATGACCAGAAAGCCGCTGCCGAAAATGGAGGCCAGCGGGGTGCTCATCGCCGGCACGATCTGCAATACCGAAACAGATGGACGCCCGGCTGCACATTCTTGCGTGAGGCTGTGTTGCCTTTGCGTCATGATCCAGCAACCCAAATACGATAAAACATGTCACGAATAGTCGCCTCTGCTTCAGCCATGGTGATGACCGCCCTGCCCATGCGAGCCGGGCTGCACCTCCCGGTTCTCAACCTCGGTCTCTTCGAGGTAGTGGATAAACGCGCGGCGCAAGCTTTCGCTCCAGCCGTCGCCTGCAGCAGGTCACAGGTGATGGTCAACTCGTCCGCAGCGATGTCCACCGCGTACACCCCCATCATGGCGAGGAGCTTGCTCACTAACCTGCTGCGCCGCCGATGCCGACAAGAGCTGATCCAGGCGCAGGCGTCGTCGCCTGACCACATCTTGCCCTTGCTGCTTCGGTGCTGACTCGCCCGGCACACCGATATACAGGTGCGGGTTGGCCAGTAAACGATCCTGGCACTGCTTCGAGCAGAACGCGAAGTCCATGCCATGATAGTTGATCGCGTGCTGATCCGGCGCTACCCACATGTGACACACCGGGTCTTTCACTTTTTCTCTGTCAGGTCTCATTGTTGCGTCCTCCTTTGGTCATTTGCCACATTGTGGTTCAATCGCGAACGTCAGCCTCGCGAAAACAGACCTTGCATGACAGCAGGCCGGCCCAAACGACCAGCAGTGGCGTCAGCGCAATACTCAGGATGATCGTTCCCATGATAACCTGCTCGACGGATAGGCCAAGCCTCCCTCCCTTGCCCTTGCCGCCAACATCACTTCTGCTTGCGATGATCATGCAGTGGTGCGGATTGCATATCCTGCGATTCCATCATTTGCCCCATCATCTGCTCCATCATCATCTGCATCATGTCCATGCGTTGTTCCATCATCTGGTGGCGCTGCTCCATCATATCCTTGCCACCCATCATGCCTTTGCCATCCATCATGCCCTTGCCATCGCCCATGGTGTCTTTCATCATGCCACCACCCATGTTACGCATCATGTCCATGCCCTCATGCATACTCTGCATGTGTTCCTGCATCAACTGATTTTTCTTCTCGGCATCTTTTGCCTGATCAATCTCGTCCATCTGCCGCATCATCTTCTTCATATGTTCCTGCATTTTCCCCATCATCATGCCACTGCCCATTTGCTGTCCGCCTCCAGCGGACGACGATTTATCCGGATGATGAGCATCAACCGCGTACACAGTCGCAACCGGAAGTGAAAGTACTGCCACAAGGGATAAAACAGTCAACTTTTTCATAACGTTCTCCTTTCCCCGGACGGGGATGCTTTGATCAACAGGACTTCACCTGTAATTTAATTGTCTATTGCTCGCATGCTTTACAGTCTTAGCCGCTTCAAACGCAAGGCATTGGTAATCACCGACACCGAACTGAAGCTCATGGCCGCCGCAGCAATGATCGGCGACAACAGGATCCCGAATACGGGATACAACACGCCGGCCGCCACCGGCACGCCCAGCGTGTTATAGATAAAGGCGAAGAACAGGTTCTGGCGAATGTTGCGCATGGTGGCGCGGGACAGACGCCGGGCGCGCACGATGCCGCGCAGGTCGCCCTTGACCAGGGTGACGCCGGCGCTCTCCATGGCCACATCCGTGCCGGTGCCCATGGCAATGCCGACCTGGGCCTGGGCCAGTGCCGGCGCGTCGTTGATGCCGTCGCCTGCCATGGCCACTACCCGGCCCTCGGCCTGCAGTTCCTTGATGATGGCCGCCTTCTGATCCGGCAGCACCTCGGCCTCCACCCGATCGATACCCAGCTTGCCGGCCACCGCCTCGGCGGTCTTGCGGTTATCACCGGTGAGCATGACGATCTCGATATCCTCCTCATGCAGGAAGCGAATGGCTTCCGGAGTGGTCTGCTTGACCGGGTCGGCGACGCCGATCAGTCCCGCCGCCCTGCCATCCACCGCAATCAGCATCACGGTCTGGCCCTCGGCGCGACCGGCATCGGCCAGTCGGGGCAGATCACCGGGGTCGATACCGGCATCTTCCAGCAGCTTGATATTGCCCAGCGCAATACTGCGGCCATCGACCTTGCCGGTGACCCCCTTGCCGGTCACCGACTGGAAATCCTCGACCGCAGCCAGTTCCACCCCGCGCGCCGCGGCACCGCGCACAATGGCCGCCGCCAGGGGGTGTTCGCTGGATCGCTCAATGCTCGCCGCCAGGCGCACAATGTCATTCTCGGCAAATCCCTCGGTGGCGGTGACGCTGACCAGTTCCGGGTGACCCTCGGTCAGGGTGCCGGTCTTGTCCACCACCAGGGTATCGACCTTGCGTAACTCTTCCAGCGCCTCGGCGTTCTTGAACAGCACCCCCATCATGGCACCCCGGCCGGTGCCGACCATGATGGACATGGGCGTGGCCAGCCCCAGGGCACAGGGGCAGGCGATGATCAGCACCGCCACGGCGTTAATCACCGCATAGGCCAGCGCCGGCTCCGGCCCCCATACATACCAGACGATAAAGGTGATGATGGCGATGATCACCACCGCCGGAACGAAATAACCGGAGACAATGTCCACCAGGCGCTGAATCGGCGCCCGGGAGCGCTGCGCCTCGGCCACCATCTGCACGATCTGCGCCAGCAGGGTGTCGGCACCGACCTTTTCGGCTTGCATCAGCAGGCTGCCGGTGCCGTTGACGGTAGCACCGATGAGGCGCTCGCCGGCGGTCTTGTGCACGGGTATCGGCTCGCCGGTGACCATGGACTCATCGACACTGCTGTCACCTTCCAGCACCTCGCCATCCACCGGTACTTTCTCACCGGGCCGGATGCGCAGTTTATTGCCGACCTGTACGTGTTCCATGGGGATGTCTTCCTCGCTGCCGTCATCCCGCACGATGCGCGCGGTCTTGGGCGCCAGCCCCAGCAGCAGTTTGATCGCAGCATTGGTCTGGCTGCGGGCGCGCAGTTCCAGCACCTGGCCCAGCAGGATCAACGCGGTAATGACCGCCGCGGCCTCGAAATACACCGGCACCACGCCCACTTCATTAAACACCTCCCGGGGGAAAATACCGGGAAGCAGCACCGCGATCACGCTGTAGATCCAGGCCACCGAAACACCCAGACCGATCAGGGTGAACATGTTGAGGTTGCGCGTGATCACGGATTGCACCGCGCGCACGTAAAATATCCAGCCGCCCCAGACCACCACCGGGGTGGCCAGGATCAGTTCGAACCACTGGCGCAGCCCGGGATCGACGATCTCCGCCATTTGTTCGGGCCAGAACTCCGCCGCCATGGCGCTGATCAGCACCGGGATCGCCAGGATGGCGCTGACCCAGAAGCGGCGGTTCATGTCGCGCAGCTCACTGTCATCCTCTTCCGCCTCGACGCTGCGTGGCTCCAGGGCCATGCCGCACTTGGGACAGTTGCCCGGATGATCCTGAACGATCTCCGGGTGCATGGGGCAGGTGTATTCGGTCTTTGTCGCAGGCACAGGAGCACCCATGGGTTCCAGCGCCATGCCGCACTTCGGGCAACTCCCGGGATCCGGCTGCTGCACTTCCGGGTGCATCGGACAGGTGTAGAGCGCTGCCCTGGGTGGCGGTGCCGACGCGGCCTGCTGTCCAAGATACTGTTGCGGGCTGTCCTGAAACTTGTGCAGACAGTGTTCACTGCAAAACAGATAGCTCTGCCCCTCATGGATGTGGCGATGCGCAGTGTCCTCGGACACCTCCATGCCACAGACGGGATCCCGGGGCTTTACCGGTTCTTTCGATACAGCGCTAAGTTGATTCATTCACTTTCTCCCGTTTATTGGTGAGCTTCTCCCGTTTATTGGTGAGCGCTCATGTTTCATTCTGCCACCACTGCCATCTGAGTGCCCCTCACCCGCCGGCAGACCCTCAAGGACTGCTAGCGATCACCCAGAACACGGGCTGCTTGCGGCTGGAGACGTAGACCACGCCGGTGCCCGGGACGGTGTTCAGCTGATAGGGGCCGGCGCAAGCGGAACCGTACGCATTTTCCCGCTGCCGATGTCCAGCACCGTCAGGGTCTCGGCCTTCTTGCTACTGACGAACAGGGTCTTGCCATCGCCGCGGGTGGCGTGGGTGGAAATCACATGGCGCCCGTCGGGCGTGACGACCAGACCGTGGGGATTCTCCACCCCTGTATACTGTGCGATAATTTGATGGGTCGCGGCATCGACGGCAATGATCTGGTTGGCTGCACCCAGGGGGATATAGGTCGTGGGGCCGGCCGACCCGATGAGTGGCCACCATCCAGTTGCGATGATCGCGGCAGCTTGTATGGATTTGATCATAACCTCATCCTTAACCAGAAAAACATTTCTATTATTGCTATTGCGCCTGCCATTGACAAGAAAATTCACGAGCATCACCTCACCTGCCCATCCACTACCAGATTCGGCGAATGTCGAATCTGATACCGGGACATGAGACCAGGGTCTTCTTCAACAAACGCCACTGCGTAAACAACACCCAGCTCACTGAGTTCACGTTCCAGGTTGGCACGGTGACTGCACTGATGAGTCGCGATGATTTGTACTTTCATAATTACCTCCTTACCGACCGGGAAATCTGCACGCCCCCTGCAGACAGCGACGGCGCGGCAGACTGGGCGCTATTCGGGGCGATGGGGCACTTCGCTTCATATCGGGGATATCCTCCTGTTACGTATTCGGCTTAGCCACGTCAGCTGCGCTCCGCGGACTTCCTTGTTGTACGATAACGAGTTGACCCTGACTCCAAGGTGACACGAACATTACAATGATGCAATATTTGTGTGATTCATAGATGACTCATCGCATCGCTCTCATAGCAACTGCGACGAGTGGCAACAACCCGAGTACCGACACCACGGTAGCGCCGACCGGTAAATCTGCGCTGAAGGACAACCATAGTCCAGCGACTGCACCGGATAAGCCCAGACACCACCCCAGAAGCAAACGCCCCATGAATGAACGGGCAACCAACAAGGCGCTGAACGCAGGGATAATAAGGAAGGCAAACACCAGCAATACACCGGCAACGTTGACTGCGAGGGTAATAACAATAGCAAACGATGCAAAGAACAGAAACTCCCAGAGGAAGCCGGGTGGGCGGGCATCCGCTGTTGAGAATGACAGGGCATAAAACCGTTTTCGGTAAATTCCGTGCAACATAACCAGGGCCAGATAGATACCCGCCACTACGGCAATTTCCTGCCAGCGCACCCAGAGAATATTGCCATTGAAGAGGGACTTGAGTTCCTCCATGCCCTGGCTCGAACGACTGAGAATGACAATCGAAAGTGCCGTTGCCACTACATACACGCAGCCGATAATGACCTCGCGTGTGGTCTTGCCCGGGATGCGACGTAAACCGGCAAAGGCAAAGGCGGCGGTTAAGGTCGCAGCAAAGGCATACAGCTGTGCAGTCAGCCCATGTGCCTCTACCCCGAACAAAAAGGCGACGCTCATACCCAGGGCTGCCATCTGGGCCAGGGCCAGGTCAACGAAGATGATGCCGCGCGACAATACATGCAGCCCAAGATAGGTATGCGTCAGGATCATCAGGGCGCTCATGACAAAGGCTGGCAACAAGATTAACCACGGCTCCATATTATTGCGCCCCCGCCCTGTTAAGCGCCTCAACAATGGCGTCAAACAGATCAAAATAACTATGAATGTCGGGCTGTGAACCAACTGATTGAGGCAGCACTGCCACGCGAATACCTGCCTGCTCATTCAGATAGCTTGCCGAACGCCGTTCGTAATACGGCTCCATAATAAGCAAGGCAATATGCTCATTTTTAATCCGTGCCACCAGCGTGCTGAGAGAGGCCGCACTGGGAGCAATACCGGGTTTGGGTTCGACTTCGTCGGCAATACGAAAGCCGAAGGCATCCGCCAGGTAAATAAAGGACTTGTGATAGGCGATGACTGGCTTGCCTTTGAGTCGTGCAAGCTCGGCGTGCCAGGCTGGCAGCTTGTTGTCCATGGTTTGCGCAAAAGCCTTGAACCGCTGTTGGTAAGCATCCATGTGAGCCGGATCCAGTTCACCCAGACGAGTGGCGATGGCCTGCGCCATACGCACCCCATTCCGCGGGTCTAACCAGTAATGTGGATTACCAGCAGCATGCACATCACCCATGGCACGGGATACCGGGCCGCTGATCTTACCCAGCAATGGAACCACGCTGGAAAGATCCAGATAGCCGGGGTTGCCGGGCTGCACTCGTGCATTACGCGCCGATTGCAACAAAGGTGGCAGCCAGCCGATCTCCATGTCGGCACCGATCAGCAGCAGCAGGTCGGCACGGAAGACCTTGCGGATCATACTGGGTTTGGCCGCGGCAAAGTGCGGGTCACGGGTGCCGGGTGTCAGGCTCTGTACCTGCACCTTTTCGCCCCCCACCGCCTCGGCAATGGCCGCCAGATCCTGCGTTGTCGTCACGATCTGTAACGCCGCGTGACTGGTCAGGGAGCTTATCAACAACAGCAAGCCATACAGGATGTTAAATAAATTTTTCATACTGTTCCCCTAAAACACGTGTGCAGCATGGCTGCCAAGGTTGAATTCAAACTGCAGCCAAAGCGAGTCAGCGGTCTTACCGGGCAAGTGTTCTGTCCAGTCGCGGTTATATTGCAGGCGCAGCTTGCTGTATTCACTGGGATACCAGGTCAGGTTCGGCGATAAGCGCTTGCGTGTATCACGTAGCGGGTCGGTGGAGGTGTTACCATCGGCGCTGGCGTATTCGGCGCGTAACCCTGCCACCCAGCCAGGTTTGAAGCCCCACAGTGCCTGGGTAAAGAGTCCACTGTCCTTGAGGGTTTCACGACCCGGATCACCCGGATCACCGGCCTCATAGCGGCGTTGTAACACCTCGGTATGCCAGGAGATGAAAGGAAAACCGCGCTGACTGTAGCTGGGTTGCCATTTCAGATACAAATCTGCACCTACGATACTGGTATCGGTTGTCGTACCGCTGGCATTGGGACCCCACAATCCCGTGACACCCAGATTCATACTGACCGTATCCGACATATCGAAGCCATTGAGCCAGCGCGCTGTATACAGCAAGTCACCGAAATTACGCGCATCCCTGTCAATCAGGGTATGGCCACCGATGTCTTCGCCCGGGGCATTCAGGAAGCTGGTGACTGTCTCACCCTTAGGGTTCTGGATACCGAAATACAGCTCCGAGTACCAATCCGCGGGCATCAGCCAGGCAGCACGCACGCCCTGGCTGCGCAAACCATCGCCACCGAAAAAACGTGACAACACGACGGGTTGATCCACGAAGGCCCAGGTATGCGGGTGTTGAGGATTCTGGCGGCCGAACTCGGTGAAGTACTGGCCACCCTTGATCTGTAGTCCTCCGGGTAAGCTGCGCGTAGTGAAGAAGGCCTCTTCCAGTTCCACCACCGTCTCGCCGTCGGCGTCGATCTGAAAAATGAGATGCGCCTCGGCATCAAAGTAAGGACCCACCGTACCACCGATAGACAACTCCACATTCTGCACCGTGAAGCCATTCTGGTTGGGATCGTGAGCGCCAGCCTGCAAGCCTTCCAGTGCATCATTATCGACACTGGAGCCACCGCCCGCAAACAGGCCGGACAAGCCGATCTGGAAGCCGCTATTACTTGTCATCACAGTAGACTGAGACGGTATAGCAGGGGAAGCGACAGTTGTAACACTTTGATCCGGTTTTGATTCCAGCCCCACAAGGCGCTGCTCCAATGCATTGATCTGTTGCTCATAGGTTTGTTGCAAGTGCTGCATTTGTTGTTTGATTTCTGTTAATTGCCTGCGCAGGGCCGCAGACTCTTCTTCGGCGAAAGCAGCTGCCGGGTTTAGTAACAGCACGCCAATAACGCCTGCTACTCGTTTCATACGAAAATAAGAATAATTCATAGTGAACTCCTGTTCTGGTTCATCAGCTATACATTGCAGTTGACACCGCGCAGCAATACGCCGCGTGGTTTAGTCATCAGCCGTTAGTAAGAGATCGATCAGAACAGGGGTGGGGCACGTGCCCACTGCGTGTGGAACTGGTGTGATAATTGATATTCCGTATCTGCAACGGTAAGCACATATGTCAAAAACTGCAGCGGGACAAGCAGGGAAGGCAGAGGCAAAGAGGCTACAGGTACATGATTGAGACGGCAAACCTGGCATTTGTCGTGTCCATCCAGGCCTCCACTGCTCACATCCAGATCATGCAGAGCAACGTGGAGCGCAGCAAACGCCAATGCGAATACCAGCACCAGTCTAATAAGGCGGTTCTCTTCTATATTCTGGCGGAATGCTTTCCTCAACATCCAGTTATATTCTCATAACTGGATGGTTTATGAAATCTTGTTTTGTACGTCGATCAGCCGTCACGCTTGTACGCAGTTCACTCTGAAATAACATAAACGGTCTCAAACTCGCTGCATGAATTTATTATCGTGAGGAATGAGAGGGGAAGTGAGTATATGTCAGTTACCAACTGGCAGGAAAAACGTAAAGGTATTACTTATATGTAAAAATTCAGACTAGATCTGACAAATCTCTTGAAAAATTTGAGGTTTGCCGGTTATAAGAACAAAATAAACTATTTTTTATATGAGAGAGCTATATAAAGTTCACCATGAGCCTGCGCGAACTACATGCCCGCTACCGACGCCAGTTAAAGGAAAACGCTGCCTGGCGCCTCCTGCGTGCCGGAAACGCACCTCTTGTGCTGGCCTTTATCTCGAATTTGTTCAATGAAACTAATGACGTACTGTTCAGCCGCGCCAAGGCCGCACTTGAAATGGAACTCTCTCACTGGCGAGAAGAGGACTGGTTTGAAAGCGAGAAATCGGCGGCGGCCTATTTACGAGAATGGATACAGGCCGGATGGTTACGCGAACTGGATGACAATCTGAGCAAGACAGATGCCTGTGAAACTGCACTACAATTTTGTGAAGGACTGGACAAGCGCGAAAGCAAAGCTACCGCATCCCACCTGCGAATTGTACAAGATGCCGTGCGAGACCTGGCAGCCAGTCTGAGTCCGAATTCCAATGAACGGGTTATGCTGCTTGAATCTCGTAAGGCTGAATTGCAACGGGAGATTGATGACCTGAATGCAGGTGTTGTGAAGCAACTGAGTGAAACCGAACAACGCGAGCAAATACGTGAAGTATATCAACTGGCATCGGTACTCACCGGTGACTTTCGTCGAGTGGAAGATGATATACGTTTGCTGGATCAATCACTGCGTGTGCAAATGATTGAAGCAGACAATAACCGTGGAGATGTTTTACAAGACCTTTTACATAAAGAAGAGGCGCTATCCGCATCAGATGCCGGACGGGCATTTGAGGGCTTCTTTCAATTGTTGTGCGATCAGAATCGTAATATGGAGTTTCGCGAGCAATTACGTTCCTTATTGAGCCGTTCCGCAGCAAATCATTTAAAACCTGATGAGTCCCGTTATTTAGGACGCCTAGTACGTGAACTGACTCGTGAGAGCGAGAGAGTATTCAAGGTACGGCGGCGGACCGAAGAAAGCTTGCGCGCCTTTGTAGAAAGTGGTGCTCACCTGGAAAACCGGCGAGTGGAACAGCTTCTGGGCAAGTTAGAACGCATGGCAGTACGCTTTAAAGATCTGGAAATTGACTGGCAAGTACAACTACCGCTTGAATTACAGAGTGGCAAGGCATCGATCAGCTCACCTCAAACGATGCGTTTACGCACGCCTGAAGAACAACTGGATACAAGCAATATCAAAGCGGTAGAAAACAGTCATCTACCAGGCCAAATCATGCTTGACCAATTACACGCGGTAAAAATAATAGAAGTTGCCATGCGCATCCAGTCGCTTCTGCAACAGCAAGGGCCATTAAGTATTGGTGGATTAATCAAACAATCCCCTGTTGAATCCGGACTTGAAGAGCTGGTCGCATGCCTGCGTGTAGCCAGGGCCATTGGCGCTACTGAACTGGATGGTAAAGAAATTGTTGAGATCACAGATCGCAAGGGAGAAATAATTCGCGCAACCATCCCGGGGTTAGTCCTCAGTGCGCAACAGTTTCCTCGACAGCTTGAGGAACTTGCTTTATGACGGAAGATAATAACAACCCATCGGCACCCGCACTGTTTGATCGCTTGCGTGCAGATTCAGAACAACAGTCTGGTAATAATGAAATAATAAACAATCCCCCTGATTCTGATATTGATGAAATATGTGATACGCCTGAAAGTCAACTGGGCCGTTTATCGGCTGATGCACGTCGATGCCTGGTGAGTCTGTTACGTCATGGTGTTATCCTGGCCAATAACAAACAGCAGCTATTCGACATCCTGGTAAAAGAGCAGTTGCTAATACAAGATCATCTTGCAGATATGTTCTTGCGTGTTCTGATTGATGAGCCCGCCGGTGTTGCCGTGCTGTTACAACAGGAAATTGATGAGGATGAAGACTCAGTATCGCTCATCACACGCAGACCACTGTCATTATATGATTCCCTGTTGCTTCTGATATTGCGTAAACATTTTCAGGAAAGAGAAACCGCCGGTGAACAACGTATTTATATTGATATAGATCGAATTGAATCCAGGCTGACGCCATTTTTACCCTTAACCAATAATAGCCGCAGTGATCGTCGCAAGTTAAGCGGTTCCTTAAAAAACATGAAAGACAAACGTCTGTTACAAAGCGTAGCAGGAGATGATGAACGTTTTGAAATCACGCCGGTAATTCGTTATGTTGTCAATGCAGAGTTTCTGGAGCAAATGCTAGGTGAATACCAGGCTATGGCGGAGCAGGCTGGCATGGACGTCGAGGCACAAATAGATGAATCATAAAGTACCAAGTGAGCATTCTGATCTATTTAGTATTGGTCAGATACGTCTGGCAGAGTTATCCGTTTTTAACTGGGGGTCTTTTCATGGCCTGCACACCGCACATATCGACAAACATGGGACCCTGATTACAGGGGATAACGGCGCAGGCAAGTCAACACTGATTGATGGCTTAATGGCATTATTACTACCCGCAGGTAGTGCCAGCTTTAATATTGCTGCGGCTCAGGGTGATCGCACAGATCGTAGCCTGGTCTCTTATATTCGTGGCAGCTATGGTACCGCCCACGATGGCAGCCAGACACAAACCCAGAATAAACGTGCCGGTTCAGTAGTCAGTGGCTTGCGCGCCATGTATCGTGCTGACGATGGCACTGAGATTTCACTAGCTGCACTCTTCTGGATGACACAGGCAAGCAATGCCCTTGCTGATTTGAAACGTGTATATGTAGTGGCAAAACGCGACCTGAATCTGGAAGAAATGCTACAGGCCTTTGGTGAAGGCAATGCACGTACACTAAAACAGTTTCTTCGTGATGATGATCGCCTCATTCCGTGTGACGATAATTTCACTGCCTACCAGGAAACGTACCGGCAATTGCTGCATATGGAAAATAGTAATGCGCCCTCTTTATTATCCCGTGCCCTCGGCTTGAAGAAGATCGACGATCTCACCAAATTGATTCGTGATCTGGTTCTGGAACCCAGTCGTGTACGTGAAGATGCACGCAAGGCAGTTGTGGAATTTTCAGATCTGGACGGCGTGCACAACCGGCTGCTGGACGCCCGCGCCCAACGTGACACCCTGGCAGCTCTACCTGAGGCGGCCTCTGCACTACAACAGGCTAAAAAGGATATTGCAGAACTCACTGCCGAGCATGATGGTTTACCTGTTTATTTTGGCGAACAATGTCATGCTTTATGGGGGAAACGAGTACAGTCAATAAAACAACAACTCGATGAAGCGGAAATACGATTAAAGAAAATCGAACAACAGGAACAATCAGAGAACGAAAGAGTTGAACGCCTCCATGCGGAATACCTGAACCTGGGCGGAAATCGTATAGAAGAACTAAAAAAGGATATAAAACGTACAAAAGAGCGATTATCCGAAATTAATCAAAATGCATCACGCTACCAGCAAATAACGCGCAATCTGGAACTGGATTCTTCTATCAATGAAAATACGTTCAAGTACAATCTTGAAAAACAGCGTACCGCAATAACGAATATTGAGCTTGAAAAAGAACAGGCACAAAATGATTTTGCGGACGCGGCTGCCCGTTATTCACAAACTCAGCAACGGCAAAGTGAATTAGAAAAAGAAGTCCGTGAGATTGAATCACGCCCGAATTCCAATATTGATGCACCTTTTCAGCTTTTGCGTGATGAGATGTGTGCAGCACTGCAACTCGATGCAGATCAGATCATATTTATTGGCGAATTAATCGATGTCAAACCGGAACATCGTGAATGGCAGGGCGCGATTGAACGCGCCCTGGGCGGTTTACGCACGACCATGGCGGTACCCGAAGCACGCTATCCATTGATTACCCGCTGGCTCAATCAACGACACACTGGCATACATGTACGCGTACAGGTTGTGCGCAAGGTGTCTGGCACCGCTGAATTTAAAGACGACGGCTATTTGCGCAAATTGCAATGGCGAGAGCATCCTTACCGTGAATGGTTAAAACAACATTTACAACGTTTTGATCTGCACTGCGTGTCTGGTACTGATGCGCTTGATCGCACCCCATTTTCCCTGACACAACAAGGTCTGATTCATTTTGACAAAGGACGATTTGAGAAAAAAGATCAGCAACGCATTGACGATAAACGGCAATGGCAACTGGGCTTTTCCAACACCCTCCGTCTCCATACCTTGCACCAGGAAGCCAGGCAACTGGACAGTGATATAAAATCATTTGGCCAGCAAACAGAACAAAGCCGTGAAACCATGAACAGCGTTGAGCAGCGAGCGCAACTTTGGCAACAACTTGCCGATTTTGAATGGCCTGCCATTAATGTGCCTCACTGGCAAAATACATTACTGAGTCAGGAATCTGATCTTAATTCCTTACAAAAGTCAGGTGGAGACCTTGAACAGGCGCAGCAGCGCTGGGAAACAGCAAAACATGACTTAGAACTGCTTCAAGAACAAAAGACAGCGCAAAATAAAAGTATTGCTGGTTATGAAAAAGACATGGAACATGCGCAAGCGTCCCAGGATAAAGCCTGGCAGGCCGCATCCGCAGGACTGGATAATCTGGTCCGCGATATGCTTAATAATCGCGTTGGAGAGCTAGGTATAGATAATCTCGAGCAAGCACAGGATCTGGAAAGCAAACATCGAGATGATATTGAACGGCAACGCAATGGCGCAGGCAACCGTAAAACCCAGGCAAGCAATCAGGCTGTTTCGATTATGTCTACCTTTTACGGCAAGGATAATTGGCAGGCAATCGCCGCTGACTGGGGGCGCAGCATTGAAAGTATCGATGAATATCTACAATATTTACAAAAACTTGAAGAAGAAGGCCTGCCCTCGCTCGTCGATAAATTCAAGCAACGGTTGAATAAACATACCACCTATTCATTGGCAGGGATTAAATCCCGCATGGATGCTGAGCGAGAAGAAATCAGTGAACGCATTGAAACCATAAACCAGGTATTGGCACGCACTGAATTCAAACCTGGCAGTCATTTACGTTTAGACATGAAAAATGAACAATTCCCCCATGTTCAGGATTTTAACAGGCGTTTGATTCATGTATTTGCGCAAGCCGGCAGTGATGACCATGAGCAACGTTTTAAAGACTTGCGGGCAGTGATTGAAATACTGGATAAGGCCAGTGATGCAGTGACTGCATACAATAAAGAAAGTCTTCGCCTGCTTGACCCACGCTATCAGTTGTCATTTTATGCTGAAGAAATTGATGCAAAAACCCGTGAGGTACGTGACGTACTGATGTCATCCAGTGGCAAATCAGGTGGTGAAAAAGAATCTTTTGCAGGAACAATCGTAGCAGCCAGTCTAGCCTATGTTTTAACGCCAGACGGTGCTGACCAGCCAATCTATAGTACGGTCTTTCTCGATGAGGCATTTTCCAATACTGCTGAGGCCGTAAGTCGGCGCGTTCTACGTGTTTTCAAAGAGTTGAATATTCACATTAATCTGATCACCCCTTTCAAGAATCTTAACCTCGCGCGTGAATCTGCCCGTTCATTATTGATCGCAGAGCGCGATATCAACACGCATGAAAGTCGCTTGTGTGAGGTAACATGGGAGGAGCTGGACAAAATACAGAATGGCGACGAACAACAAACTCAAACAATGGCAGCCGATCTTGGTATTGATCTGGAATCCGTTTCATGACTGATTGGGGCTTATTACCTGATGATGTTCAGGCGACATTGCTAAAAAAAGAATGGGATTCAGCCAGGAACCTGCGTGACCGACTCAGTGGGAAGCGAGGTTTCCCACTAAAAATAACGCTTAAAGTTCCTACCGGAGCCCAGGCATTACAAAAAGTCAGTCATTTCCATAAATACATAAAAGAATGGCGGCAATCCCCTTATAGCTCGCATGTTACATGGAAACAAAAACAATATCGGCAACTGGGCACACATGATGTTCCGGTAACACTCACGCTTGAAAACATACAGTCACTTATCGAGTTCATTGGCCCTAAAGCAATAGAACGAAGCAAACACTGGCAAAATTTTATGCAGCCGATACTGGATTTTGACTCTAATTTATACCCGCTATTAGTGCGCCATCTTCTAGATCTCGAAAACATGAAAACAGACGATGTTCAATTAATACCCAGGCTTCTTTCACAGTTACACAAAGGAATGGGGATCGGCTCATATCTGCGTGCCTTGCCTTTAAAGCATGTAGACACCAAGTTTCTTGAAAACAATTTTTCTCTAATATCTGATTTGCTCGATATGCATTTTGACGGTGAGATTAGCCATGAAAATGGACTTATGAACTGGATCGGCTGTGTAGATATTCCAAGGGCATGGCTATTAGTACGACCGCTGTGCCCACAATCAGAAGAACGCATGTGTGGTTTATCGATTTTACAATTATCAACGCAAACGCTACGTGACAACCCTTTGCCAGCAAGAAATATCCTGGTAGTTGAGAACAATCAATCTGGTTTTGGCCTACCCACTCTGAAAGATACAATTGCCATTTTCGGTGGAGGTGCAAATGTAAGCTGGATGGATGCAAAATGGTTGTCTGATAAAAATATTGGCTACTGGGGCGACATTGATACCTGGGGATTCAAATTATTGAGTGATGCCCGCCAATACATACCTGATCTGCGGGCGATCATGATGGACAAAGAAACAATGATTGAATTTGAGCAACGAACTGTTTCCGAGCCTTCACCCGTTGATAAATTACCACCGAATTTATTTGCCAATGAAATTAAGCTATTCGAAGAGTTACAACAGGGTAGGTACCGTGGCTCCCGCCTTGAACAGGAACGTATATCAGCAGACTATATAGAAAAACAATTGCTGAAATGGTTAACATTGTAGATACAAAACGTGTATAGGAGATGATCTTTTTTAACAATTCACTCGGTGGTCTGACACCTAGGGTACCTCTGAACATTACTGATATGTCTCTGCGAGCCAGAGATATGTCATCATTATTCAGAGGTACCCTAGAGATTATTTGATGGCCAACTCATAACGGGAAAACTCTAAAAACGAGTGGCACTATAACTGGGGAGGTTTACATACCGAGAGCACCTGGGTCACCTGCATTCTGCGATATCCAGGATTCATTAACGTCGTTAATGATGCAACTCAAAACGACAAGAGTAATTTTACACCTCAAAACAATAAGTTAAACCAATCTACTCCCACTCGATGGTAAACGAGCCATTTTTACACTGTTGTATCAATGGCTTAGTTGTTGGGGTATGCAGTAATACCATGAAAAACACCCTGTTCAGTTGTGTTGCCGATTATCATCAAAAATCCCACTTCCCGAAGAAAATCATTGCTTCATCAGACCTTGCACAGCCGGTTTAACGGTCGTTAACTCATATCGCGTGGTTCTACCACCACCTGGCAACGGGATGATAATACCCTTGGCAACCAGATCTGAAAGATCACGGCTGGCTGTTCGATTGGGACACTTGGTGATCGCTTCATATTTTTTGGTCGTTATCCCGCCTTCAAAGCCCTTTCGCCCTTCAGCAAACACCCGAGATACCATCCTCGCCTGCCGGTCATTCAGTTGATCGCCATAGATTTCGTAGAAACGCGTCTTGGCCAATACAAAATCCACTTCTTCCCTGGCAATTTCCTGTGCCTTGATTATTGTATCAGCGAAATAATCTAGCCAAACGTTAACATCCATGCTTCCGCGGCTCGCTTTCTCCAGTTGCAGGTAATAGGTTTTTTTGTCCCCCTCTATCGCTGTAGCAAGACAAGCCGTAGTCGGATAGCCGAGAGACTGCGAAAGCGCATGATCAGCAATCGCCCTGCCGACTCGCCCATTACCATCATCGAAGGGATGAATCACTTCAAACCAGAGGTGTGCAATACCTGCTCGGGCGATCCCGGGTATTGTCTTCTCCCCGCTCAAGGGACTGGTTTGATTGTACCATTCGATAAGCTTCGCCATTTCATCAGGCACCTGAGCCGCTAGTGGGGCCTCATAGTGAACCTTTTGCCGACCGTAAGGCCCGCTCACTATTTGCATTGGGGAAGGATCGTTGCGGTATGCGCCTCGCAGAGCAGGCGTGTAGCGCTGCTCCGGGACAGCCATGGTTTGCCACTTGCCCAGCAGCTCATGCGTCAGAGATGTTTGCCAGCTCTTGCGAACGTCCACCAGCAGCGAAGCTGCTCCGGCTGCTTTGTGGTCTGAGTTGTCCGGTAGCGTATCCGATGTAATTAAAGAGTGTAGCGATGACCTGACCGATTCCCTATCCAGATGTTCTCCCTCGATCGCACTGGTTTTGATGGCCTCGGAAAGCATCAAGTCGATCGTGGCATCCTCCTGGGACGCCATTGGCAGTGCCTCAAAGCGGCCAGCCAGACGTTCTGAGTTTATGCGAAACTCAAGTTCCCGGTCATTGAGCGCGCGCTTGTCATAGCGAAAATCTGGCCAGTTGGGCTGTTGCCATATCCATTTCATGCGGCACATCCATGTGCCGCACCCTGACAGGCGGCCTTCGGCCGTGCAAACTGTCGATCCTGCCACTTTGTCATGGCGTGATTTTAGCACTTATTCACGCCACATTCTATTATATTTGTGGCGTGAATATAGGCCTTAATCACGCCAATTCCCCAACCGAAAAGTGACAATCACCATGCGATTCAACAGGACCACAAATATAAATCAATCCGGCCTCTTGCGTTACTGACATACCTGTCGTTGCCAGCCAGTGCCCGGCAATAAAACAAAATGAACCCTGAAGAAACGAAAAAAACCCAGCAATTACGCTGGGTTTCGTGGTTTTGGTGTCTGTTGTTGCCAGTCAGTGTCAGACGCTGCCCACCAGTACCGATCACACCCACTCGATGGTAAATAAGCCTTTTTTACAATTTAATATCAATGACTTACTTTCCCGTTAATTGATAATACCATGAAAAATGCCATGCTCAGAAAATCCTTCAAAATGCTCGGAATGTGCCGATTGAACGCTTCCACAAAGCACCCTAGGCTACCTTCCGGGCTTTGACTTCTAGGTGTCCCCCCTTGCTCCTGCAGGTAATGGATCACCGTAAACAGTCGCTATCTAGCTAATTGGCAATAATATTGACAATTAGCCATTTCCCCCGCATAATGCAGGCATGTAAGGCAACCAGAAACCACCGTGACCTACATCCCCCGAAACGCGGAATCCAGACTTAAACACTTCGCCAACGGCTATCCAGTGCTTGTCGTCACGGGTCCACGCCAATCCGGCAAGTCCACCCTGGTGCGGCATGCCTTTCCCGACCACCGCTATGTTTCGCTTGAGGATCTCGACCAGAGGGAATTTGCCGAAACAGACCCTCGGGGTTTTTTAAACCAGTTTACCGAGGGAGCCATCCTGGATGAGGCGCAACGCTGCCCTGCCCTGTTTTCCTATCTTCAGACACTCGTCGATGAAAGGCAACAACCCGGCGAATTTATCCTGACGGGTTCCCAGCAATTTGGCCTGTTGTCAGGCATCACACAAAGTCTCGCAGGCAGGGCCGCATTGCTGACGCTGTTACCCATGACCTACGACGAGTTACAGCGCGCAGAAAAAGTGGGCCGGAATCTCGAGAAGATACTCTTTGATGGTGCTTTCCCCCCTATCTTCGACCGCGGACTTGAACCACATCCCTGGCATGGAAACTATGTGCGCACTTACCTGGAACGAGACGTCCGGCAATTGATCAAAGTACAGGATTTAGCAACCTTTCAACGCTTCCTAAAATTATGCGCAGGCCGGACCGGGCAACTCCTCAATCTTTCCTCGCTGGCCAATGACTGTGGCATTACACACAACACAGCCAAAGCCTGGATATCCGTATTGGAAGCCAGTTATATCGTGCATCTGTTGCCACCGCATCACCAGAATTTCAACAAGCGCCTGGTCAAAACGCCCAAACTCTATTTCCTGGATACCGGTCTTGCAACTTGGTTGCTCGGCATCCAAAACAGCGAGCAACTGACTACCCACGTTCAACGGGGTGCCTTATTCGAAACCTGGGTCATCAGTGAATTGCTTAAGGCCCGTTATAACGCGGGTGAAACCTCGAATCTTTACTTCTGGCGTGATCGTTCGGGACACGAGGTGGACCTGCTGATTGACCATGGAACCCATCTGTCACCGCTGGAAATCAAATCCGGGCAAACCATCAACAAGGATTACTTCAAGGGGCTTGAGTTCTGGCAAAAGCTAGCCGGTGATACCGCTGGAAAAGCATGGCTGGTTTATGGCGGTGACACCCGGCAGATACGTTCCGATGTCACTATTCTGCCGTGGCATGAGATCAATTCCGGGCAGATTGTGAAATGAAAACACCGGCCATCGGTCGCAATGATCCCTGCCCCTGCGGCAGCAGAAAGAAGTTCAAGCACTGCTGCATGGGCAAGGAGAACAACACGGCATCCTGTCATGGCGCGGGAGTCATGTCCGAACTCTTGCGTAAAGCGCTCGAAGGCCGGCAATTCAACTCACTGGAAGAAGCGCAGACATTTCTCGACCAATACACCCAACAGCAAAACCGTCGGCAGCTGGACGAATTCCACGGTTTATCGCCCGAGCAGATGCATCAGATGCTGAATTTCCCATTCGCATCACCGGGACTGGTCTGCTTTCCGGAGGTGCTGGATGCCACTCCAGCCGCTCCGATACTAACCCTGTTCCAGCAATTGATGGACGCCATCGGCGATCAGGGACTCAAACCGACCGCCAAGGGCAATCTGCCACGCAACTTCTGCCGCGAGGCCGCGCTGGCCTATTGGGGTGAGCAGCGGTATCAGGAAAAAACCCGTTATGCTGGCATCAATCGGGAGGAGGATTTCGCCGATCTGCATGTCACCCGTCTGGTGGCCGAACTGGCGGGGCTGATCCGTAAATACAAGGGCCGGTTCATCCTCAGTCGCGACTGCCGCCGGCTGTTGGCCGAGAACGGCCTTCCGGCGGTTTATCCCAGACTGTTCAGGGTCTATGCCGAACAGTTCAACTGGGCGTACAGGGACGGCTATCCCGAACTGCGATTCATACAGAGCGCCTCCCTGTTCACGCTTTACCTTCTCATGCGCTACGGTGACATTTCGCGGTCACAGGTATTTTATGAAGACGCCTTCTTACGCGCCTTTCCGATGCTGTTGGATGAAGTGCCACCGAGCCAGGTATTTTCTCCCGATGAGACAGTGCGACGCGGTTACACCTGGCGTGCGCTGGTGCATTTCGCGGGCTTCCTGGGATTGGCGACGGTGGAACCGGCTTCCGACGAATTCCTGTGTCACGAGTACCGGGTGAAGGCCCTGCCGTTGCTGGGCCAGATCGTTCAATTTCAGCGCACCAAGTAAAGGTTCATGGCGAGAAAACGCAAACAGGATGATCCGTTGGCTGCGCTGATGAAGACCGCGACAAAAGAAAAGCTGGTGGATCTGCTCGTCCTCGTGGCATCCTCGCGCCCCACTGTCCGGCATGAATGCCTCGATTACCTGACCAGGCACGCCGCCCTGTCACACAACCAAAAGAAACAGTCCGAGGGCGAAAAACTGCTGGCCCTGTGGGCCGAACTCGCTCCGGACCTGGACGAACTGGATGCATACGGCGGTGGCAATTATGACGCCGACTTCCATGTTTCGAGCCTGTTGCAGGAGATCACACAGGCGCTTTCCCGGAAAAAGACCGAAGCGGCTTACCGGCAACAACTTCTCGATAAGGTCCTGCCCTATATCGAGAGTGGTAATGCCGGCCTTGACGACGATCTCTACGATGTGGCCTATGCGGCCTGTTACACCGACGACGATTGGCGGGCACTGGCGGAAGCCTTCGAGACCATGGGTGGAGACTGGAAACTCGACCATGCCCGCCGTATTTATCGCCGACTCGGTAACCGGGAAAAATATCTCGAACTACACCAGCGTAAACTGGCCACCGGCACTGACTATTTCGACCTTGCGGACTTCCACTGGAAGGCCGGTGAAAGGCAGAAGGCCATGGAGGTCGCGGAGAAAGGGCTGCTCCACGGAAAGGGCCGCATGGACGAACTGCGTCAGTTCGTTGCCAATCGGGCCAAATCCGCCGGCAACCGCGAACGCTACCTGGCGCTACAATTCGATCAGACAATCGATCATCTGACCTGTGACAAGTACAAGGCGTTTCGAAAACTGTGCACGGCCGCCGAATGGAAGCGTTACGAAGCGAAAATTCTTGCGCAGCTGGGGAACGCCTGGGACACGGAGCAACTTCGCATCCGCATGCACCGCAAAGAGGATGAGGAAGCGGTGGCCGTGCTGACCCGAAGCCGCTATCCCCTCTACGCCTGGGACAGCGCCTATGAACTGCAGACCGCCAGGCGCCTCGAAGGCAGGTATCCCGAGGCGATTCTCAAATACTATTTATCGGGCCTCGGCAACCTCAAGACTAACGCCCCGCGCAAGGAATACACCCGCAAGGCACAGGTGATGAGCAAGGTCCACCACGTGTTGGTTGACGTACTGCGCGATGCGCCGCGCTGGCGCGATTTCGCCATCAAAGTCAAACAGGACAACATCAAACGTCCGGCTTTTCAAGAAGAGTTCGCCAAAGCCGTGCCAGGTTGGCAGGCATTGAAATAATACAACGAGATGGATTTCGGATCGGGGTATGTAACGATATCAACCGCACCCACCAGCATAATCACGCCACACTCGTTCGAGAAGCGAAACTTTGAACACCGTCAATACCATGACAGCACCAATTTACCACTCATGATATCGCTGCTTTTTGCGTTACAGCGCGCGGAAAATACCATGAAAAATACCATGTTCAGAAATTTCTTTAATCGTGCAGGAAAGTCAGTCATACGGGGTATTTATACCTTCTTACTGGCAACTCATAAGATGTTTTTGTTCAAAACTAATACTTGTATGTACAACAAATATTTGGTATACATACTGCCATGTTTGAACGGTGCCTCTATTTCAATCTCAACGCGCTGACACGCAAAGTAAACCGCGTGTGGGAATCCGAGTTTCGTCAGACCGGCCTCTCTGCTCCCCACGCTTATGTCATGCGCCTCGTGCTGAGCGAGCCAGGCATAACCCAGAAACAGCTCGCTGAGGAATTACACCTGGACCCGTCGACGGTCACACGCTTCGTGGACGCGCTGGTAGAACGTCGCCTGGTGCGCCGCGATACCAGCCACAACGACCGGCGTTCTTCCGCTGTGTTACCAACCGCGGAAGGTAAAGGACTGCAGAAGAAGTTGGAGAAGATCGGTGAGGGGTTGTTCCAAACCATGCGGACAAGACTCGGCGACCAACAATTTCAGGAACTGGTCAGTGCCTTGCAGGAGGCAAGAGGCGCGCTGGCGAAATCGTAAAAAAATTTGCCCAATTATTTGTATGTACAACCATTATTAGTCATGAGTAAACACCAAAAAAACAGCAGGCAACGAACGCTCATCCCCGTGACCTATCGCGATGAATGGCAGGACGGGTTTGGGGCGAGAGGCTGGAAACTGGATGCCTCTCTGATGGACAGCACGGTCATCGCCAGTACCGCATACACGGGAGAAAAAGTAGCCACGTCTGTGTTGATCCACGACATTCTGGATCATTTCCTGTGTGGATTCGGATTCAGCGGTCACCGCAACGAGGCCATGGCCGACCTCCAGCTTGCCTCACGAACCGGCGCGGACATCGAAATCAGCTTCCGTCCCATGGTCGAGGAAGTCATGCACGGCCGGATTCTGGGGGAATCGATCGAGGCCTTCCTACCCGACGCGCTCAAACATCATCTGCCCGATGACACCTTGAGTGACGAGGAGCAGATGTCACACCTCTCCCTCAGGCTGGGAAAACAACGGCTACGGTCCCTGCTGCTCGCCCACTTTCAGGCGATCGGAGAAGAAGGTATTGGCCCGGCGAAGACGCACTGGCACAGAATCGGGCTTGATTACGACCGAAGAACGGCCATTGGACTTTGCCTGCAGGAATTACTGATTCAGGCTGACGATATGGCGCTGACCCAGCGCTGGAAACACGTCCAGGCCTGCTTCCTGATCGACAACGGGGAATGCGGACTCAACATCAAATCCCCGAAAACACACGAATTGTGGCTGCCAGTAAACGACGGACACCACGCAATTAGAAGCAACTCGAGGCCATAATTATGAAACTATTCTACTCCAGAACATCTCCCTACTCCCGCAAGGTCAGGATGATGATACATGAAAAGGGACTCCAGAAAGTGATCTCCAGCGTGGCATGCAACCCCTTCGACGAGGTGCCCGAGCTGGAAGTGGCGAATCCCCTGGGCAAGATCCCCACATTGATCCTGGACGACGGGGCTTCTCTGTACGACAGCCCGGTGATCTGCGCCTTCCTCGACACCTTAACCCCCGACAGGCTCATACCAGAAACCGGCAGGGAACGCTGGAACGTCCTGCGCTGGGAAGCGCTTTGCGACGGCATGCTCGATGCCACCTACAACATCGTGATGGAACGGCGCAGAGATGCCCAGGAACAATCCGCCGCCTGGATAACACAATGGAAAATTCAGGTCAGCCGATCTCTGGAGCACATCGAAGCCAGCATCGACATGCTGCCCAATCAGATGACATTGGCACACTTGGCACTGGGGACAGCCCTCGGCTACCTGGATTTCCGTCTCTCGGATTTTGATTGGCGCAGCCAATGTCCTGCCCTGGCCGCCTGGTATGAGGATTTTTCCGTGCGCGACGTCATGCAAGACACCCGACCCGAATAATGTGTACTGGATGTAACTGATTCAGGAAACTCACCGATGCCCCAAAACCCCGCCGACATCCTGTTTTCACCTGCCACCCGTGCAGTCCAGCAACGTTATGGTTCCCGTGACACTATTGCCCGGCTTGAGACGCGCGGACACTGGAAGTCCGGCCTGTCGGAAGAAGTCATTTCGTTCATACGAAACCGTAACTCGTTCTACTTCGGCACTGCGAGCCGCGAGGGCCGACCCTACATACAGCACCGCGGTGGATCACCCGGTTTCATCCACGTTCTGGACCAGGAAACCCTGGCATGGCCGGAATTCAAGGGTAATCGCCAGCATATTACTGCCGGCAACCTGTCCGAAAACGATCAGGCCTTCATCTTCCTTCTGGACTATTCATTGCCGCGCAGAATAAAACTCTGGGGCCGGGCAGAAGTCATTGAAGACATCAACACCCTGATACCCGACATACGCTCTCGACCCTATTGTGCAAAGGTAGAACGCGCCATACGGTTCACCGTGGAAGCCTGGGATGAGAATTGCCGGCAGTATATTCCCTCCCTTTCAGCAGAGACGGAACTGATCAACGAATTGAAAAACAGCAAGGTAAGGATAGTGGAATTGGAGGCCGAAATTCAGCAACTACGGCGCCTTGTAAAGCAAGAAACAAGTACGAACTAAAAATGTCGCCAATTCAACTCATCATCTCAGCCATGCGTCCACGGTAATCACTGTTTTGTCGAACGTATCATTCCTCGGCTGAGCACATTTGAAGCGGATGCAGTTGCAGTATTTACCGGAAGCGGAAAAGATCAGACCCGGCATAATACCCTTGTGTTGCTTCAAAGCTCATTGGCATAAGCTCAGGGCATCGACGGCTTTCGGCAATTCCACCCAGATCACAAAGCCGCCCCGTGGTTGAGTGACGCGCGTGCCTTCGGGGAAGCATTTGCTCACGGCACGGGTCGAGGGCCATCTGGCGGGCATAGGCACGGCGTAGATGGCGAACATAGCCGCCGTGGGCGGTACAAAGATTGCCAGCCTGCCCCGGAGTCAGACAACGCAACCGGCATGAAGCGCATTACAGGCGGATTCATGGTCTTAGGGAGTGGTTTCATGATCGCAAAAACCTGATCTTACTTTGCCTGGTAGAAATACACCACCCGCTTTTTTACAGCACCCATTAAAGAGAATCACCTGGAGGTAACACCATGACAGCACGCAACCTAATCCTAAAGGCAAAGAACATCGCAGCAATGGTAGGCGAAAGAAGAATCCATTTCCTGAATCCCAATGCCGACAGAATAAAGAAATCGCTGGGTGATGCGGTCGGACTCAACTATATCGGCGTTCATCTAATCAACGTTGAACCCGGCAAAGATACCACTGAGTATCACAAGCATTACTACGAGGAAGAATGCATCTACGTACTTTCCGGTTCAGGAACGCTTGTTATTGAAGGCGAGTCATTTCCATTCGAAACTGGCGACTTTGTCGGCTTCCCTGCCAATACTGCCGCGCATTCGCTAAAAAACACCGGGTCGGAAACACTCATCTTTCTGGTCATTGGGCAGCGACTTGAACAAGACGTGGCCGACTATCCGAATCAGGGGAAACGGTTGTATCGTAATAGTGGGTACTGGGATCTTGTGGATCTAGATAATGTTACTGACCCAAGATAACAAGTCTTATTTAAAATGCCATAGACTGTATTCAGCCGAATAACAGATTTGATACCTGCAGATGCCAGCCAGTACCATACATTACCCGCCAGTACCGGTCACTCCCACTCGATGGTAAATAAGCCTTTTTTACAATTTAATATCAATGACTTACATGTTGGTCCATGTGGTAATACCATGAAAAATACCATACTCAAGAATTTGTTGTAAAAATATTTATTTTGAGTGGACGAATACGCCATTTTACGGCATCTAAGCAGATATCTCCTAAATCCAGTTTCATCGCCGGGGCCTCTAACCCCGCTTTAGCAGAATACATCCCCTAGTAACTATGGCCCCTGTCATGACTCCGAAAGCTGGCTATCGATAAATTTCCTTACAGCTGCCAAATCGACGACGAAACCACCCAACATTTTTTCCATTGGCGCCGAGCCGCCGAACAACGGATTGTCATTCGGTGTTTGAAGCCACTGATCGCTGCATTCTTCATCGGGAAAGAGTATTTGTAACGCTCTATAGATGCCCAGGATATAGCTGGCCCTTTCCAGAAAGTCCCGGGTCAATTTCGCTTTTTCCGGCTGATTTTTCCAATTGTAGAAGGTCTTTTCGTTGCTCAGACCAAGCAGAGTCATTTGCTCGTGCCCGCTAAGATGCCACAACGCAAAAATATTGAATATCGCTGGCAGCAAGGAATCTGGCTCGATGGAGTAAGGTTGCAATAGCTTCTCGAATTCTGCTTTCATCTCTGCCCTTTAATACTGTAACAATACAGTATTGACAGACTAGCCTTCGACAGCAAACTACTTGCCTTTACGGATAAATTCCGTAATACTTACATTGGTTACGGAGATTCTCCGTAAATAGCATCTGGAGATTAACATGCCTAAAGTTTTACGCTATGAAATGCAGTGGGATGAAGAGACTTATGCGCTGGCAGAGCGCGCTGCACGCGCGTCCGGCTTAACCAGCATCAAGGCGTATGTCACTCAATTGGTGAAGCAACATGCGCCCGAGGTATTGGAAGCCTACAGCAGTATTCAACTGACCAACGCGCAGTTCGATGCCTTTTGCGGGGCTTGTGACAACCCACCAGCACCAACGGCTAAACTCCGTAAGGTGGCAGAAGCACTTGACCAAGAGGGCTTCGTGCTGAATGCCAACCACTGAGTTTTTGCCACTGGATCCCAGTGCGATCAATGTTAAATCATTTGATTGCGGCAAGGATGCCATTAACACCTATCTGCACCGCTACGCAGCAAAGAATATGGCATTGAACCTCAACCGCACCTATGTTCTGCCCTATACATCCGAAGAAAGTTCAGAGAAGTCTCATGTGGCTGCTTATTACACCTTGGTCCATCAGACCCTGGTTCGTGAAGAGCTGCCTGATCCATCCCGCCTGCCGCAATACCCTGTTCCCGTGATCCTGCTTGCTCAACTTGGAATCGACCGACGGTTCCACCGGCAAGGCCTGGGTGCAAAAACGCTGGTTCACGCACTTAGACATGCCTATCAGATTGCCAGCAACCCAAATGGCATACCTGCTCTGGGCGTCGTTCTAGACGTGCTCGATCAGGAAGCGTTGGCCTTCTACAGATCCTTTGACTTTTTCTTACCGTTAACAGACAACCCCATGAAGCTATTCGTGCCCATGGCATCATTGGAGACCCTGTAAGGGCCTATGGTTGAATCCGTCGATGGAAAAACATCATGGCTAATAATAACCCGCCCCAGCCATTAAGGTATCGAGGTACCAACAATAGCTTGGTCATCCCAACAGAACCACTGAACAAACCACCGCAAGCACATGCCTAACCAATACCCAGGCGGAAAAAAGTTTGCTGATATCCCCACCATCAATGCAAGATTGACTGAGCTTGAGCAAGAAAAACAGCAGCTCGTGGCTCTCAGGGAAGAACTACGAAGATCCAGGCCCACACCTCCCGCTTCAGACTTACTCTCTCCGGAACAAAAAATTGCGATTTTCAGAATGCTGTTTCGTGGTCGCACCGATATTTTTGCCAATCGCTGGCAGAGCCAAAAAGGACGAAGCGGTTATTCCGTGGCCTGTAACAATGAGTGGGTTCAGGGTATCTGCAACAAACCGAGGATCAAATGCCAGGAATGCACTCACCGCCAGTTAAGCAAGTTAAACGATCAGGTCATCTATCGCCACTTGGCAGGACAGCAGGTTGTTGGCTTGTATCCGTTGCTCCACGACAACACCTGCTACTTTCTTGCTGCAGATTTCGATAAAGGAAGCTGGCAAGATGAAGTGACAGCGATGTCCCGAGCCTGCAAGGAATTCGGTGTGCCCCATGCCATAGAAATTTCACGCTCTGGGAATGGCGCACATCTATGGGTATTTTTCGATGAAAACGTTCCCGCCAACGAAGCTCGTTTACTGGGCTTTGGATTACTTGACAAAGCGATGGAGATTTATCCAAACTTGTCTTTCGACTCCTATGACAGATTGTTTCCCAATCAGGACATTCTGCCTGAAGGGGGATTCGGCAACTTCGCCGCTCCTGCGCATCCATGCGCCCGCGGCATTAGTTCGTCCTGAACGTCATTGCATTACCACTACAACGCAAAGCCAGACTCGCGGGCAATAGCTCATTTGTCGATGCGGAATTGAATGTCATTGACGACCAATGGCACTACCTCGCACAGATAAAGAGACTTTCCAGGCAGGCATTCAATAAACTACTTTCGCAGATTTCTCCCAACGCAAGCCTGATTTCAGAGCAGGACGTTATCGACACCAGACCACCTTGGGAGGTAACGGCCAAACCCAGGCCCCTGATTCTGGAAAACCCACTTCAACAGATAACCATAACGCTTGCCAACCACATCTACTTTGAGATGAAGGCGCTACCAAGCACCCTGTCAGCAAGATTAAGACGCTTAGCCAGCTTTTCGAATCCTGTTTTCTTTAAAACACAGGCGCTTCGCTTTTCTACCCACGGCATCCCGCGATTCATTTCTTGCGCACGCATTGAGCAAGGCCCAGGAAATTCAAAATGGCTGGCATTGCCACGCGGATGTCTGGATGATGCGCTCGCGTTATTGAAAGAGAACAATATAGACGTGCAAATCGATGACAAGCGTGTGTTGGGCACTAAGCTTTCAGGCATGAAACCATTGTTAACCTTAAGGAAAAATCAGCAGGCCGCCGTTAAAGAAATGAGCAAACACGACGCAGGAATACTGTATGCGCCTACAGCGTTTGGAAAAACCGTGACGGCAATCGTAATGATCGCCAAACGCAAAGCAAACACGCTAATTCTTGTGCACAGCCGCCAACTGCTTGATCAATGGCAGGAAAGACTGTCCGCGTTTTTGCCGGAAGCGGAGGTCGGCATCATCCGCGGCGGAAAGAAAAAGCCGACCGGGATCATTGATATAGCCACATATCAAAGCCTGGTTAACAAGAAAGACAATACCATCTCTCCCATTGTTCAAGATTACGGACATGTGATAGTTGATGAATGCCACCACGTATCCGCGCCGCGCTTTGAAATGGTATTAAACGAAGTTCGAGCGAAATATGTGCTCGGCCTTACTGCCACCCCAGAGAGGCAGGACGGTCACCAGAAGATCATCTTTATGGCTGCCGGCCCCATCAGGCACAAAGTTAAAATCTCAAGTGAAGGAAGGTTCGAACAAGAAGTTCAAGTCCATCAATTCTATGATACGCCACCACTGCATCTTTCCCAGCCCGAGAAGCGGCCAAAAATTACAGATGCCTACCGATGGATAATGGAAAACGAAAATCGTACACGGCGAATTGTGTCAGATGTGATCCACAATGTTCGCGAAGCCAAACATCCAATCGTCCTCACGGAAAGACGTGAACATGCGGAGATGATTAACAACCTTCTCAAAGAAGTCGGAATTGATTCCGTCATATTAAAGGGTGCAATGAAAGCAGCGGAAAGAAAACATGTTGACGAGCACTTGCACTCGGCACAAGTTGTTGTCGACACCGGAAAATATGTGGGTGAAGGTTTTGATTTGCCCAGGCTGGATACTTTATTTCTCGCCATGCGCATCGCCTGGAAAGGCACACTGGCACAGTATGCGGGAAGAATTCATCGAGAATCAGATGGTAAATTACGCGTGACAATTCACGACTACGTCGACTGCAGTCTTCCTATGCTGCAGCGCATGTTCAATAAACGTATATGGACTCCACCTATTTTACAACGCTAATTTTGCATAAAAGTGTAAACTGCTAACGTATATACGGCTTCTTATTGAGGGCGCTACCCTCTAGCCTTCGATGTTTGCGCACCCACCCTCCT
>Ga0209475_10000516_pt1 | contig 76475 bp, 74 predicted proteins | sample tdDd471_FD_187128 | JGI IMG/M metagenome (GOLD analysis project Ga0209475, IMG submission 187128) | Marine sediment microbial communities from the Atlantic coast under amendment with organic carbon and nitrate - tdDd47.1 (SPAdes)... | ecosystem: Environmental > Aquatic > Marine > Coastal >... | reverse complement strand
TATCACGCAAGCGTCTCTGGGCTATTGGCAGACCTGGGGATATGTGCATAAGACTTGTGCTAAAAATAAACAAAGGGATTATATCTTAATATTTGAAAAAGCTGTCTTGACGATAGGGTCCACTTTAGTCATCCACGATTAATACTTTAAATTTTTCTATCTCTATGCTGCTTCGTTCACGTAGAAATCGTTCAACTTCCTTGCGTAGAAAGCGTCGATGACCACCCGCAGTGGTGACCGCTCTTATTATTCCTTGTTGTGTCCAAAGTCGTAAAGTATTGGAGGAAACCATTAATAACTCGGCCGCTTGTTTTGGCATCAAATATTCTGATTTTTTACCCATCACATTTGTATCTGTTATTCAAATTCTTTATCTTTTCCCACTTCTTTGAAGCTATCTGTTTTAAATGAGGTGACAGAACAGCTTTAGATTTGCATGTATATATTATAACCATAATATTCGTTTTATTTCAAATAGTGGCTTTGTTTTTTTTGTTGGTTAATTAATTTAATATATTCAATTAATTCGAAATAATTGAATTATTTGAATAATTGGGTTAAAATCTAACTTAAATTCACAATCAATGAATATTACCTGAAATTTAGGGAGAGCCACTGTGTTAAAAAATATGAAAGTATCCAATTTGCTGGCAATCGGGTTCGGTTTAGTACTCACCATTATGGTGATTATATCTGTCATTTCGTTTAATGGATTAGGGACCGCCGTCGATGGATTTACGGAATATCGTGGCCTTGCTAGAGACACCAATCTGGCCGGGCGTGTTCAGGCCAATATGCTCCTGGTGCGTTTATATGCCAAGGATTATATTCTTAAGCATAGTGATGCGGCAGTTGATAAATTTAAAGCACGTCATAAGGTACTGGATGGGCTTGTCCAGGACGCTGAAAAGGAAATCCAAAAGCCGGAACGCGCCAAGCTGGTCGCCTATGTAGTGGGTGCGATAGATCAGTATGATAAAGCGTTTGATAAAGTCGTCGTATTTATGAACAAGCGTAACGCGGTCGTTAAAGGGCAATTAGATCCGAATGGTCTGGCGATGCGTAAAGCCATCACGGCTATTATGGAATCTGCCTATCGGGATAAAGATCCAGATGCTGCTTTTTATGCTGGACGGGTACAGGAATCTTTATTGTTAGCCCGATTATTTGTTGCAAAATACCTTACAACCAATGATCAAAAAGATGCTGACAGGGCTCATAAAGAGCTTGATGAAGCGTTGACAGAGCGGGCTAAAGTCCTGGATGAAAATATCCAAAATCCGATCCGCCGTGGCTTACTAGCTGATTTTTATAAAGCCAAAGAAGTTTATTCGACGGCCTTGGATGAAATCAATAACATCATTGTTGAACGAAATAAAGTAATTAAAGATGAATTGGATACTATCGGACCTCAAGTGGCTAAAGCCACCGAAGACGTTAAACTATCGGTTAAAAAGGACCAAGATATTTTAGGGCCACAAGTTCAAGACCATAATGAACAGTCATCATCGATGGTGGTTTATTCTTCGATTGCCGGCATTATCGTTGCCATTATATTAGCGTGGTGGATAGTGGTGTTAATCAAACGCCCCTTAGGTGAAGAGCCTGCTGTTTTACAAGGCATTGCGCAACAAATTGCGGCCGGTAAACTCAATATTCATTTTGATACCAAAGGTAAGCAACCCAGTGGTGTTTTTGCCGAGATGATAGAGATGTCTCAGCATTTGAAAGAGATTGTGGGTAATGTCATCAGTACCGCCAATAGTATGGCACAAGCCTCCGGTCAGGTTAGCGAAAGTACCCAGAATTTATCGTCTGGAGCTTCGGAACAAGCGGCCAGTGTTGAAGAAACCTCTTCTTCATTAGAAGAGATGAGTGCTAACGTGAATCAAAATGCGGATAATGCTAAACAAACTGAAAAAATGGCCGAATCTGCTGCTAAACAGGCACAACAGGGTGGTGAAGCAGTGAAAGAAACCGTGAGTGCCATGAAAGCGATTGCCGAAAAAATTGGCATTATCGAAGACATCGCCTACCAAACTAATTTACTGGCCTTAAATGCAGCCATTGAAGCTGCTCGTGCTGGGGAGCACGGTAAAGGATTTGCCGTGGTTGCAGCAGAGGTTAGAAAGTTAGCGGGTCGCAGTGAAGAAGCTGCCGGTGAAATTAGTGACTTAGCCAAGAACAGTGTGTCGGTATCCGAAAAAGCCGGTAGTTTACTGGATGAAATCGTTCCGAGTATCCAGAAGACCGCTGACTTGGTGCAAGAAATTACCGCTTCCAGCGAAGAACAAGCCAGTGGCATCAACGAAATTAACGGTGCTATGACGCAATTGGATTCGGTTACCCAAAATAATGCCGCACTGTCCGAAGAATTGGCCTCCACGGCTGAAGAAATGAATTCTCAGGCGATGGCTTTAGAAGAGATGATGGGCTATTTTGACATTGGTGATGGTAGTAGAGCGCCTGCCCGATCATCCAGTCAACCGGCACCTTCACGAACTCCTCAAACACAACGTCGTAATACTAAACCCCGTGAAGAGCAAGTGATGGATAATAACGATGTTCCTGATGATTTTGAACGCTTTTAAAGGGGATTACGATGACTGAAATTATCAATCTGAATGATGACTCGGTAGAAAGCGATCAACATTTGACGTTTGTATTGTCAGACGAAGAGTTTGCCATCCCCGTCATTACTATCCGGGAAATTATTGAATACGGTCATTTAACCAATGTCCCCATGGTGCCGGACTTTATTCAAGGCGTGGTCAATCTGCGCGGCAATGTAGTTCCAGTGATTAGCATTGCCACAAAGTTTGGTCTGGAAGTAAAACCCGTAGATAAACGGACTTGTATCATTATTATGGATGCTGAAATCGAAGGGACATCTGTGGTGATGGGGGTTGTGGTCGATAAAGTCCTTCAGGTGATTGAAATCCCGGATAGTTGTATCGAGCCGGCGCCCACCTTAGGCGCCAGGATACGTACCGACTTTATCAAGGGAATGGGACGTTTGGATGATAATTTTATTATTATCTTGGATATTGTCCAAGTATTGTCCGCCGAAGAAATTGCACTCGTACACGATATCCATAAAGATACGGTGTTACCCAACGGTGCAGACCTCACAGCGGATAGTTAATTCGATATGATTTCTTAAGGTAAAGGTTACCTTGGGAAATCATTCAGTAGCATTCAACATGATGTGTTAAGGATTTGTTGATAATGAGTGAACAAAAAACCGAAATCGACCTTCCTGAAGAGTGTTCGATTTACGAAGTGGCACAATGGCAACAGAAAATCATTGAACAATGGCCAAACCAGTTACATCCACTGATTGTTAATCTTGAAAAAGTCCAGGAAATGGATGCCAGTTTTGTCCAATTGTTATTAAGTTGTAATAAAACAGCCCATCATCATGATGGAAGCTGCATCTTAATCAACATACCCGAAAACGTCCAAGAACGTCTCAAACAAATGCAGGTCTACGAATTATTGGTAGAGACAGAACAAGGAGCACTTATCGATGGATGAAAATGTTCAGATTTTTGTGGCCGAAGCTGAAGAGCTGTTACTTGAGATGGAAGATGCCTTACTGGAATTAGAAAACCGTCAGGACGATGAAATCCTCAATCTGATTTTTCGTGCGGCCCACACCATTAAGGGATCGGCAGGCCTATTTGGCTTTGATCATATTATCCATTTTACCCATGTGGTGGAAAATGTGTTGGACGATATGCGTAATTGTTTGATCCCTATTACTTCAGAGTTGATTACGGTGTTAATGCGCTCTAAGGATCATATAAACGAATTGATCAACGCCCTTCCCGACGAAGACAATTATGATGCCGAAGAAGAGAAGGCAATCTTGGAGCTCCTAAGTGCATTTAAAGAATTTGAAGCATCAACGGGTAGCGAAACTGAAATGGATTTGGAACCAAAATCCGAAGTGGAGCAAGACGATGGCGAAAGTAGTGCTGATAGTGAACATTATCATATCTCATTGCGGCTTGGTTTGGATACCTTCCGACAAGGTTTCGATCCGTCTGCCATGTTTAAACAGATGGATGATATAGGGAAAGTTAAAGAAGCCATTCTGATCGAAAATACCATTCCTTTATTAACTGATATGGACAGTGAAAGTTGTTATATGGGCTGGGAAATTGCTTTATACAGTCAAGTGGATAAAGAAGCCATTAGTGAGATTTTTGAGTTTTTAGAAGGTGTGGTTTATACCATTTTGCCACCGAAAAGTAAGGTGACCGATTATAAACATTTGATCCAACAACTGCCCGAAGAAGATGATTTGGCTCTGGGACAAATTTTATTACAAACCGGTTCTCTGACTGAAGAGGAGTTAGGGCTGATTTTGCATCAACAATCGCAACAGCAACAGTCAGTAGATCCTAACATTCCTCCTCCTATGACCGGTGAATTGTTGGTTGAGAATAAGATTGTCCGGCAAGAAGTAGTCGAAGAAGCTTTAGAAAAGCAGAAAAAGGTCCAGACTAAAAAGCAACAGTCAATGAGTTTTGTGAAGGTCGATTCGGCTAAGCTGGACAAACTGGTTAATCTGGTCGGGGAATTGGTCATCAATGGTGCCAAAATGAACCAGCTATCTGAACGCTTTGATGATGATGATCTTAATGAGACCATGGAAAGTATGGTGATGTCTCTGGAGGAAATGCGTGAGACGGCTTTAGGTTTGCGCATGATTCCCATTGGCGCGACCTTCAACCGATTCCATCGTGTCGTTCGAGACATCTCCAACGATTTGGAAAAAGACATTCGCCTGGAAATTTATGGTGCTGAGACTGAGTTGGATAAAACCGTGATTGAAAAAATCGCCGATCCATTGATGCATCTGGTTCGTAACTCTCTCGATCACGGTATTGAGATGCCGGATGACCGAGTTCGCGCCGGTAAATCACGTGAAGGATTAATCAAACTTAACGCCCATCACGAAGCCGGTATGATTGTCATTGAAATCAGTGATGATGGTAAAGGGCTCGATGCTGAACAATTGCTTAACAAGGCCATCGAAAAAGGCATTGTGAAAGAAAATCAAAAGCTCAGCCAACACGAAATCTATAATCTGATTTTCGAGGCAGGCTTTTCCATGGCCAAGGAAATTAGCAATATCTCCGGGCGTGGTGTTGGGATGGACGTGGTGCGTCGGAATATTGAAGCGCTGCGTGGCTCGATTCAGATTGCGTCTGAAAAAGGTGTTGGTACTACAATAAGTATTCAGCTTCCACTAACCCTGGCCATCATTGATGGCTTTCACATTAACGTGGATCAGGAAGAGTTTATTATTCCGCTAGATATGATCCAGGAGTGTGTCACGTTAAATGAACGTCAAAAAGAAGAAGTAGCCATGCATAATTACATTACTTTGCGTCATGAGGTGTTACCGTTAATTCAATTAAAAAGCTACTTTAATTTAAAAAACAGAGCCGAAGAACAATCCGATATCGCCTATGCAAAACATGACAATGTTGTAGTGGTTCAATTTGGTAAGAATAAAGTGGGTTTAACCGTGGATGATTTATTAGGTGAAACACAGGCGGTCATCAAACCGTTAGGGCGAGTCTTTAAAGGACTCAATGGATTTGCTGGGTTTACCATTTTAGGTAGCGGACATGTGGCTTTGGTTATCGATGTTCCCGGTCTGGTCAAAGAAGTGGTGAGCCGTGAAGGTCAACATTTTAGTGCCATCAATAAAAATGCGGGTAAAGTCAGTCAATATTTTCATTAAATTGGGTGCAATAAAGGCTTGATACCTTTATTTACCGTGCGGAGGTCTTATTCGTAAGGAAACAAGCTATGCTAATGGAGTCTATTGAGCCTCGCAAAAAGTTTGATTTCGTCTTATGTCGTAATGTGTTGATTTATCATGATAAAGAACACAAACGTCACGTTATTTCTCGTTTAGTATCCTGTCTAAATAAAGGTGGTTATTTAATGACGGGGCATTCCGAGTCATTAATGGGGATATACGATGCATTAAAAGTGATAGAACCTTCCATCTATCAAAAAATTAAGTAGGTGTCCTAAACGTAAAGCCGTGAGCCTTGAGATCCAGAAAAAAAATACGGCCGATGTCATTTTAGGAAAAAACGCCCGTGCGATGACGCAAACCACCGAAAAAGTGATTGCGATTGGTGCATCAACCGGGGGGACCCAAGCTCTGAGAAAGGTTTTAGCACATATACCGGCCATGGCGCCGGGAATAGTGATTGTCCAACATATGCCCGAAAAGTTCACCACTTCGTTTGCTCAGAGTCTAAATGATATTTGTGAATTGGATGTGTTAGAAGCTAAAAACGGTAATCGCATTCAACCGGGTCGTGCCTTAATAGCACCAGGTGGAAAACACATGCTTCTTAAGCGCAGTGGAGCCATGTATCACGTGGATATTATCGATGGTCCCCTGGTGAGTCGTCATCGACCTTCGGTTGATGTATTGTTTCGCTCTGTTGTACGTTATGCCGGCCGAAATGCAGTAGGCTGTTTAATGACTGGTATGGGAGATGATGGAGCTCAAGGTTTATTAGAAATGAAGCAAGCAGGGGCTCTCACTTATGCTCAGGATGAAGCAACGTCAGTTGTGTTTGGTATGCCCCAGGAAGCCTGGAAAAAAGGAGCTGCATTAAAGTTGCTTCCCATAGAGGATATTGCAGAAGTGTTGATCCGTGCTTGTACTGAAAAATCTGTTCAAAGAGGAAAACGACGATGAAACCATTGGAAGAAGGTAGTGATAAAGCCCTTGACTTGCTTCATTACATCTATTTTGCTTTGCCCATCCACCGTGCGCAAATGGAGGCAATTATTGAAGAAACAGAAAAAAACAACCTATTACTAGGGGGAAACTTTTCAACACTCATTGATGAAATTGAAGAAAGTGTTCGTAAATCCAATACCATTAAAGATCGGTTATTGACCTCTGATTTAAGCGATGAACATTTTGATGAAATAAAACCGATGCTGAATCAATTGGTCGATAATACCCATTCTGTACAATCGTCAGTGTCAGAAATTATGGTCTCTTTACAATATCAGGATTCGACCAAGCAGGTTTTAACGCATATACAAAATGATTTGACGGATATTGGCAAAGAGATTCAGGGACTAGAGTCGTCGAAGGTTGCGCTTGCTGAACCAATCAAAACGCGTCTAAAAACCGGGGTTGCTAAGCACTATACCATGGCTAAAGAACGGGACATATTCAAAGTCGTTACTGGAATAGATGTAACGGCTTCCTCATCCGATACGGATGAGGAAATTACCTTTTTCTAATTAATATTGGAATTTAATTTAAGTGAGTAAACATTATGGGAAAGAAAATATTATTTGTTGATGATTCGGCATCCATGCGTCAAGTGGTCGGTATTGCAATGAAAAATGCCGGATATGAAGTGGAAACTGCTAATGATGGTCAAGATGGTGTGAGCAAACTTGGCGAACGGTTTAGTGCCATTATCACCGATTTAAATATGCCCAATATGAATGGCATTGAATTTATTAAATCCATTAAGCAAAACCCCAATAATAAATTTACGCCCATTATCATGCTGACGACTGAATCCTCGGATGAAATGAAAAAACAAGGACAACAAGCGGGCGCTAAGGTGTGGATGGTGAAACCATTTAAGCCAGCCCAGTTGTTAGGTGTTTTACAGAAATTGTTAGGATAAGGTTTTGGCAAGATTTAATGATGCGAAGAACATCTATTGGGATAACCGATTTAAGCGTCAAACGGTAAAATTGTTACCTGGAGAATTTCATACGTCCACTAATGGAGAAATGATCGTGACAGTTTTGGGTTCTTGTGTGGCAGCATGCATTCGCGATAAAAGCACGGGAATTGGCGGGATGAACCATTTTCTATTGCCGATTCAAGCCAGTTCAACCCAATCAACACCTTGGCCTGAAAGCTATCTCAATGACGATGCACGCTATGGCGATTTAGCGATGGAATTATTAATTAACGATATTATTAAACGGGGTGGGCGGCGTCAATATTTAGAGGCCAAATTTTTTGGAGGAGCTCAAATGTTTGAATCGAGCTTAGAAATTGGCCAGCGTAATGTAGCGTTTGTCAGAGAGTATTTAACCTTTGAATCCATTTCGATTCGTTCACACGATGTGAATGGGAGGTATGGTCGGAAAGTTTACTTTATTCCCGAGACGGGGGACGTGTATGTCAAACGGATTAACAACCTACACAATAGTACTATTGAAGAGCGGGAGCGGAAATATTTGCGTGATGCACAAAAAGAGAGAAAAGATGCTACTATTAATTTCTTAAACTAAGTTCATACATAACCTATTGAAATTAAATAAAAATGCTTATTGAATTAGTCAAATCTGTCGCCGTACTGTTGGCATTGAGTTATTTACAAAACCTCAATAGTCAAAAATGGGATCGTGACTCCCTCTTAGGGAAAGTCAATACTGGCTTGTTATTTGGAGTCATCGCTGTTGTGGTTATGACGGCACCTATTGAATTGCAGCCGGGTTTAATTTTTGATCCACGCTCGGTGATTATCAGTTTGGTCGGAGTTTTCTATGCGGGTTTGACCACAGTCATCGCTGTTGTCATCGCTGCCGGGTATCGTACTTACCTTGGCGGTGGTGGTATGGTTACCGGTATTCTCGTCATCCTCGTGTGTGCCGTTATGGGGGTATTGTTCAGACGTTATCAAGCTCAACTTAAAATCTCGAACCCTTTCGCCAAGCTTTTTATCTTCGGCATTGCGGTGCATCTGGCCGTACTGCTTTGTTTTTTAACTCTACCGACAGAGGTTCGCTGGAAGGTTATCGAAACCATGGCCATGCCTTTCCTATTGATATTACCTATAGCCACCGTCTTTCTTGGCTTATTACTCTTTGATATTGAAAAGCGTTTAAGCATCCGAAAATCACTTGAGGACAGTGAAAAGAACTATCGGAATTTATTTGAAGAAGCAAGTGTTTCCATTTGGCTAGAAGATTTTTCTCGTTTAATTCCAATCATTGATAAGCTGAGGAAACAGGATATTGGTGATTATTCGGATTATTTCGATAAACATCCGGAATTGGTCACCGAAGCTCTTAAGGCGATTCAGGTAATTGATGTCAACCAAGCTTCCTTGCATTTATACGGCGCAAAAACGAAACATGAACTCTTTGATTCGTTAGAAAAAACTTTTTTACCCGAATCACAGCCTGTCTTTATTGAAGAACTGATTGCTCTTATTAAAGGAAAATCCTATTTTCACGCTGAAGCGATAACTCAAACGTTACAAGGTAAACCCGTCCATATTTTGTTAACCATCGCCTTTCCCAAAAACATCGAAGGTTGGAAAAAGGTGATTGTCAGTATGATGGATATTAGCGAACAAAAACGTGTCGAAGAGTCATTACGCAACAGTGAGCATCGCCATCATGAAGTGATCGAAACCTCAGTTGATGGTTTTTGGATTGTGACAAAAACCGGATTTTTAAGAGAGGTTAACGCTGCCTATGTAAACATGTCCGGCTATACTCGCCAAGAATTGTTGAATATGCATATCAGTGATTTAGATGTACAAGAAACCGCTTCAGATACTGCTATACGCATCGAAGCATTGATTCTGTCTGGAAGTGAGGTTTTTCAATCCAAACACAAACGTAAAAATGGGGTCATTTGGCCTGTTGAAGTGACGGTAACATATTCGGAATTGGACGGGGGATGTTTCTTTGTGTTCCTGCGAGATATTCATCAACGCCAGTTAAGTGAATACCTAAACAGTATGAAGCATCAATTATCGGAAATTTCATTTAAAGGTAATGTTACCGACATTATGACCATGTCTTTGGATTGTGTCGAAGAAATGACCGGGAGCCAGATAGGCTTTTTCCATTTCGTGGAACATGATCAAGAAACCATATCATTGCAGGTTTGGTCCACCAATACGTTAAAAAATATGTGTCATGCAGAAGGTGATGGTACGCATTATCCTGTGAATGAGGCCGGTGTTTGGGTAGATTGTATTCATCAACGAAAACCCATCATTCACAATAATTATTCGGCATTACCCCATAAAAAAGGCATGCCACCTGGTCATGCCCATCTGGATAGAGAACTTACGGTACCTGTGTTTAGACAGGATAAAATTGTAGCCGTGATTGGTGTGGGAAATAAGCCAGCTGATTATTATTCACAAGACATCGACGTGGTCCAACAAATAGCGGACATTGCATTTGACTATGTGCAACGTAAACAAGCGGAAGAACGGATCGAATATTTGGCTTATTACGATGTGCTGACCGGTTTACCCAATCGAACACTTTTATTTGATCGCATTAATCAAGCTATCGTCCATAGTAAGCGTAGCAAGCATAGTTTTGCCTTATGTTTCCTGGATGTGGATGGGTTTAAACCGATTAACGATCGTTATGGTCACGAAATGGGCGATAAGTTGTTACTGGAAATCTCGCTGAAACTGGGTCAAGCTATTCGAGAGGGCGATAGTCTCTCTCGTCTTGGAGGGGATGAATTTATTATTCTATTAACCCAATTGGTAAATCCGGATGATTATGAAATCATCCTTGACCGCATATTAACTTCTTTAGCAGAACCTTTTGTCGTGGATGGTATTCAAGTGCAGGTTACCGCCAGTATCGGTATCACCTTTTATCCGCAAGATGATCATGATGCCGACACATTATTGCGACATGCCGATCAAGCGATGTATAAGGCCAAAGCTTCGGGCAAGAATCAGTTTTACATTCACGATTATACGTTTGAGCAACAGCAAAAAGAAAATCAAAAAATACTTAGCCTAATCAAACCGGGAATTGAAACGGGTCAATTTCAGTTATTTTATCAACCCAAAGTTAATATTAAAAGTGGCGAGGTAATAGGCTTGGAAGCGCTGATACGTTGGCACCATCCGAAGCGAGGTTTATTAGCACCAGGCTTATTCTTATCCTATGTTGAAAATACTAATGAAGAAATCTTACTCGGCGACTGGGTCATCCAGGAGGCGATACAACACATTGAAGCCCACTTATCCGAGGGATTAAAGATTCCCATTAGTGTTAATATCAGTGCACAGCATTTACAACATTCGCATTTTGTTAGTAATTTAAAAGAACAATTGAATAAAGTTGGGAGGCATGTAGCAGATTATCTAGAGTTTGAAATACTCGAAACGGCTTCCATTGAAGATACTGATATTGTGTCAGCAGTTATGCGCCAATGTGCTGAGATGGGAATTAAGTTTTCATTAGATGACTTCGGCACCGGCTATTCTTCATTAACTTATTTTCATCGCCTACCCATCGATATCCTAAAAATCGACCAGCATTTTGTGCGCGACATACTAGATGACCCTGACGATTGGAAAATTGTCCAAGGTGTGATTAATTTGGCCAAGCAGTACCATCGACCGGTAATTGCAGAGGGGGTGGAATCCATCGAAATAGCGGCCATGTTGATGAGTTTAGGCAATACGTTGATGCAAGGGTACGCCATTTCTCGTCCTATCCCTCAGAAGGAAATTAATTCCTGGTTATGGCAATGGCAAAGGAACGGACTGTGGAAAGATTTGCAACGATTAGCGTTTTCAGAAGATGCTGATATCGCTATCCAAGTGGCTATTTTAAGTCTCGAACGTTGGGTGGATAAAGTTAAAATCGCTGTCGATTCGCAAAACACATCTTCATTGCCTGAATTGTCATCGGCCCAGTGCAGTTTTTCACATTGGTATCAGGGGTTGGGTAAGTTCCTTTATGGCGCGCACCCCAGTTATGCGTTTATTGGACCTAAACATGAAAAAGTCCATCAACTCGGCAATCAGCTCATCGAAATTGGACATACGAATCAACAAAAAAAAGAAGGGTTAGAAAAGTTGCAAATAGCCAAGCAGGAATTAATTGATTCAATCACACGATTACAAGAACCATAAAAAGGACGTCACTAGACGATGAAAGATTTAAACTCGGTACATTTTTTACGCTCATTAGCGGAAATTACCAGTGATGAGAACAGAGAAACTATCGAAAAAAGTTTAATCGAGACCTTACAAGGCTATCGAGACTCAAAGTCTTATCGATTGTATCTACTGAATGTTATAAAAAACTATTTGCAACTCATTTAAACAAATCACAAGTATGAACGATTGTTTGAATTCTTTTCATGATTACTTCATTAGTTTAACTTTTGGATTAATAATTTTATTAGGCAAATAAATACGAATTCATAGAGTCAAGCTTAGCCAAGATCATAAGTTACACAGAAATACTTATACCTTCTAAGTATGTTCAATTATATATATTAAATTTTACTCTGACTCTGAACATTCAAAACCATAGAATGTTATACTCCTTCCCCTTAAACTTAAACAGCCAATTAAAAGTATAAAACCAGTCACCTAGCTGGTATGTTAAGCAATTATTGACTATTACAAATACAGGATAAAAGCCAATGGCACAATACATCTACACCATGAACCGGGTGAGTAAAATTGTCCCGCCTCAACGTGAAATATTAAAAGACATTTCTTTGTCTTTCTTCCCAGGTGCAAAAATAGGGGTTTTGGGCTTAAATGGTTCAGGTAAATCCACACTACTCAAAATCATGGCCGGATTAGATACCGAATTTAACGGCGAAGCCCGCCCACAAACAGGGATTAAAGTCGGTTATTTACCACAAGAACCACAACTGGATGAAAGCAAAGATGTCCGTGGTAATGTAGAAGAAGCGGTAGCCGATGTGAAAGCCACTTTAGCCCGATTAGATGCAGTTTATGCCGCCTATGCCGAAGAAAATGCCGATTTTGATGCCTTGGCAAAAGAACAAGCCGAGCTGGAAAATCAGATTAATGCTGCCGATGGACACAATTTAGAGCGCACCTTAGAAGTGGCAGCCGATGCCTTGCGTTTGCCTGCTTGGGATGCCGATGTGAAACATCTTTCCGGGGGTGAAAAACGGCGTGTGGCTTTGTGTCGTTTATTGTTATCTCATCCGGATATGTTGCTTCTGGATGAACCGACCAACCATTTAGATGCCGAATCTGTGGCATGGTTAGAACGCTTTTTGCACGACTATACCGGCACTGTGGTTGCTGTCACCCATGACCGTTATTTCCTCGATAATGTTGCGGGGTGGATTTTAGAACTTGACCGTGGGCATGGCATTCCATGGGAGGGTAATTACTCCTCATGGCTAGAGCAAAAAAGCACACGTTTAGAACAGGAAGAAAAACAACAATCCAATCGCCAACGTGCAATGAAAGAAGAATTAGAATGGGTACGCAGCAACGCCAAAGGGCGACGCACCAAAAGTAAAGCACGTCTTGCCCGTTTTGATGAATTGATGGCAGAAGAAACCCAAAAACGCAACGCCACCCATGAGCTTTATATTCCACCTGGTCCGCGCTTAGGTGATTTGGTCATTGAAGCAGAGCATGTCAGCAAAAGTTTTGGGGATAGATTGTTAATTGAAGACTTGAACTTTAGCTTACCTAAAGGTGGGATTGTCGGGGTTATCGGCGCAAACGGTGCGGGTAAAACCACGTTATTTAATATGTTGGCAGGGCGCGAACCGGTCAGTACCGGTGAAATGCGCATGGGGTCAACGGTTGTGCCCGCTTATGTAGACCAAAGCCGCGATGCTTTAAATGATGACAAAACCGTATGGCAAGAAATTTCCGACGAGCAAGATTTAGTTGTGGTGGATAAATACGAAATCAATTCCCGCGCTTATGCCAGCCGCTTCAACTTCAAAGGACAAGACCAACAAAAATTGGTCAAAAACTTATCAGGCGGAGAACGCAACCGAGTCCATTTGGCTAAATTACTCAAAAGTGGGGGAAATATGTTATTACTCGATGAACCCACTAACGATTTAGATGTTGAAACCTTGCGCGCTTTAGAAGAGGCAATCTTAGAATTTCCTGGGTGTGTCGTGGTTATTTCCCATGATCGCTGGTTCTTAGACCGTATTGCCACTCATATGTTAGCCTTTGAAGGCGATAGCCAAGTGGTGTGGTTTGAAGGTAACTATGAAGACTACGAAAAAGATAGGCATCAACGTTTAGGCACCAATGCGGATAACCCGCATAGGATCAAGTACAAGAAATTAGCCGGTTAAGTTAATTATACCCAAACAACCTGGAAATGTATGATTCAGAGTTCAGCGGGCAATTCATGATAAGGCAAAGCTCGAAGGGAATGGCTACTCGCTTTTCAAGGCCTTCAGCGTAACATAGGATAACCTGCCGAGCCTTGCATTCCCAGGTGGCTTGGGTATAAATCTAATATCAGTTGTGCAGCCTGTGTTTCGTAAGCTAAACACAGGTTTTCAAATATCAATGCTTTTTATCGTTACTAAAGATGGTAGAGTTTTCTTGTAAAAAATTATTCTAGTGAGTAATAGTTGAATTGACCTACATATTAACGTTAAGAAATGCAGACGTTGAATACAACTTTAGGTGAATTTGGGGGATTCGAGGGGAAGAGTTAGAAGTTGTTACTTTCATCTTCTTCTAAACCTTTTTTAACGCCATATATAAAACCAGCTGATGCCAAAATCATCATACCTGCCATTGCTATTTCCATAATTGTTACCTCAAAAAAATATCATTGAAATTAAAGTTAATGATATAGTAAATTAAAATCCAGTTTCGTTAACCTTTTCACATTTTATTAAATTTCTAAGTCGAACTACTCGCAATCAACAGTATGCTTATTATTTTAATCTTTATTTTTTTATCTTTCGGCTTTAATCCGGTATTTGCGGATGTGATAACAATGGATGTTACTGCGTCAGCATATAATTCAATTCCCTCACAAACGACAAAAAACAAACCGGCTTTAACAGCTTGGGGGGATACTCTTAAACCAGGAATGAAAGCCATTGCAGTTTCCAGAGATTTAATAAAAATGGGACTTAAACATCGGACTAAAGTAAAAATTGAAGGGCTCGAGGATGAATATATTGTGATGGATAAAATGAATAAACGATGGGCCAAGAAAATTGATATTTATATGGGACTGGATGTTAAAGCAGCAAAAAAATGGGGAGTTAAAACATTAAAAATTACTTGGGAAAAGCACTGATTGTTAATTTAAAGGCTAATCTACCATGTCAGATAAAATATGTAACATCTGCCAGAAACCTGTTGGCAAGGGAATCTTTCCAATGGTTCGCTAAGATTATCCTGAGTCTTGGAATCTGCTGTGCTCTTTTCCTGAAGTTGGATGTCAATGCCTATGAATAAATTGGACGGGATGGGAAAGGGTATCGAAAAAAGACGGCTAAAACTCATTTTTAAATTGCGTCAAACGCTTTCCTCAAATCTAAGCTATTCAAAAATGGCTAGGCCAATTATAGTACAGATCAATTTTCTATTAACGAATATAAAAAACACCAAAGCAATACCGGCAAAATTAAGAAAACAACTACAATGGTTTAATAAGCATCCGTGAATTAGACTTGTTCCAAGTTTTAACTCCTGTATTGCAATTGTTCGCTAAAATCACGGCTATTTTTTGGAAATCTTTACTGCTCGCCAGTGATTCTTCGCCAGAACTCCCTGTTGTATGACTGTGTTTTGTTAAGGCATGTCTATATATAGTTGTGTGTCGTAATATTTCAAATTTCCCTGTTTTTATTTTCCAGGATAGCCCTCCAAATGGATGTGAACTAAAGTACACTTGTTTAAATCACTTTTTCTGTGCATAGTTCTCTAATATAGGCCAAATATATGTGACTGTGATATAAAACTCATAAATAAATATAGGCCCATTTGAACTAGCTTTTAACTATCTATGCCATAATATAAAAATAATCAAAAAAAATAATAACTATGGGGGAGATTCATGAAAACAAGTATCGCTCTATTTATTTTGTTTTTTAGCGCACAATCAGTGGCGTCACTACAATATTGTGATCCCTATACAACAGCTAGCACACCCAATACACGCTTTAAAATAGTCGACAATGAGGTTGTTGATGATAAAACTGGTTTGATATGGCAACGATGTGCTTTAGGTCAAAAGGGCGAAAACTGTACTGGCCAAGCACTCACATATACCTGGTCGGATGCATTAATTATTGCGAACCAAAAAAAACAACTAGATACTAAGGCTTGGCGTCTCCCGAATGTATCAGAATTAAAATCGTTGATTGAATATAAGTGTTACAATCCCGCGATTAACCTCAAGGTATTTCCAGAGACACCAGGTGGTTTTTTTTGGACTAGCGATATGCATGAAAATTATATGGATTTTGCCTGGTATGTTTATTTTTATTATGGCTATGCCTATCACTATTATATCGATAGAGAGAATTATGTTCGTTTAGTCAGAAATCCTTAACTTGGTTTTGTTGAAGCTAACCATAATGAGTTAACTCATAACAATACTTATGGACCGTTACCGGATTACTATATTGACGTCTGCAGGGATTTGAGGTAGCGAAGAAATATGGACCGCTAAACAGCAAAATGGTGGTTTGAGATAGACAAAGGGCATATTGATGCCAAAGCAGTACGGTGCAGACCATGCCGAAATAAAAGAACAGGCTCGCAAAGCTGAAGCCAGAAGGATCCATTTAGAAGGACTTGCTAAAAAGCATAACGATATTCAATAAAAGAAGGACGTTAGTGAATGCTCTTAGCAATTACTCTATAAAGTCGAAAAATTCAAATATCTGTTATCGCTTTACTATTTTTAGACATAAATACGTCCTCAGGCTTAAATGAAGTCACCAGATTAAATTAGTTATTGATATTGTATTTGGATTTCATTTTCGATCAGATCTTGAAGTTGCTGGTAACCAAAACTCAGTAAAGGTTTCCCATTAACAAAATAACCTGGTGTTTTGCTCACTTTAAGTTGATTCGCGTCGGCTATGTCTTGATTGATATGTTCAATCACTAAGTTGCTATTCATCTCTTGTCTGGCCTGTTTGAAATCAAGACTGGTTTTTCCCAGGTACCTCCAAACTTTGTCAGGTATCACTTCATGGTGAGAGGTCCACTTGGATTGAGAAGCATAAGTTGCTTCTAGGATTTCCCAAAACTTGTTTTGTAAGTTAGCCGCTTCCAGAATTTTTACCACTTGATCCGAACCATTATGCAGTGGTGTATAGCGCATGACCAATTTGATTTTATTGGGGTGTTTTTTCATCAAATGCTTCATAAATGGATGAAAGGCCTTACAGGTTTCACAGGCAGGATCAAAAAATTCTACAACGGTTACTTTGGCATTTTTATTTCCTAAAGTTGGTGAATGAGCACGTACTAGTGCGGATTTATTTTTATCTGCAAATTCAGTGCTCTCGGTATTTTTTTGATTATTATAAAACCAAGCTGAAATTATAAAACCAATAATAAGAAGGGTAGCAACAATTGGTACGAGAATTTTATTCATTTGTATTTAATCCTAAACTAGGCCTTTTTTAATTCAATCTTTTTAAGCAACAGCAATAACACAATAATGGCGGTATAAGATAAAATCGACATCATTGGTATAGTAATAAACCCAAACAATTCAAGATCGATTTTAGCGCAAGAGGGACCCTGACCGCAGGGTTGCATACCTTCTGGTATATATCCTGAATAAAGCAAATAATGATAAAACGCAAAACACCATCCGATCACAGCTAAAGGCAGAGAGTACCGGATAACCGATTTATCGACAGGGTACATGGCAAATAGAAAAATAACCACCAGGGGATACATAAAAATCCGTTGATACCAGCACAACATACAAGGCTCTAAACCCATAACCTCACTAAAAAATAAACTGCCGAGCATGGAAACCATAGCAATAAGCCAGCAACTAAAGAGTATACCGAATGCTATTTTTTCAGGTTGATTAATCTGTTGTGCTTGTATTTTATCCACGTCAGGAAAACTATCCGGTTAAATTTCAATATGGGATTATGCATAATATTGCTACCAAACTCAAAATATTGTTTTAGTATAGCAGGGAATATTTAAACTCCTGCCATAAAAACAATATCATCCCCAAGTATTTTTCGGGAGATTCTGTATACGTATTGTAGAAAACCCTAATGTAATCCTGATATTTCCTAATTTAAATAACTAATCAAATACTTACAATAGTGAACAGTCCAATAAGAAAAACGAAAAGATATGACTTGGTTGTTATACAACCGGTATAAGTAATTTAATTTACCCCTGGAGATTGAGTTTATGAAAACCCTATTAAAAATATTAGCTGGTATTTCTTTAATTGCCGTATCAACACAGGTATTTGCCAATGGTGAAGCTCTTTATAAGAAATCCTGTTTTGCCTGTCATGACAACGCTGTAGCAGGTGCACCAAAATTTGGTGATAAAAAACTATGGGCTCCGCGTATAGCAACTGGTATTGATGCAATGGTTAAAACTGTAATAACCGGTAAAACGGCTATGCCACCACGCGGTGGAACGCAATTTACCGATGAGCAAATTAAACAGGTAGTTGAATATATGGTTAGTAAGGCGCAGTAAAAAAAGTTATAGACTCACTTGGTTAAAATATTATCCGAGTGAGTTTAATTTTCTAAAAAACTAATATTAAAGCTTTAATCCCATCTATTATTTCGAAGTTGGCATAAAATCAGTTCTAGCATATTTGATTTAAAGATATTTTGCAGTCATACACAAAGATATTTTTAATTTTGCCCTAATTCATTCGTTTAGTTTCGGTAGCCATCCACTGATTCCATAACAAATTCAGTTTGATTTGTCTCTATACCCATCGATTTCATTTTGGATTCGAGTTCTTGCATTTTACTTTTCAACTCCATCAACTCGTGACTATTGTTGTCCAATCTATACATCTGCTGCGTTCCTAGCTGATAAAAACGAAGTATTTTAATAGCTTCTACATCTCCTTGATCTGCGGATTCCTGAAGACGGTTCATCACATTATAAATATACATTAGGTGGCGTTTTAAACGCCAAGCATACATAGCTTCTTTCATCCAGTTGGCATCTTTAAAGAAAGCATTCACTATCAAGAATGTGATTAGTAAACCAGCAAATGCACCCAGGAAATTGAGAACTATGTGGTTATTTGAATTTTCACCAAAGTAGACAACCGTCAGTCTGGCGGTAATAAAACCAATAACGATAAAAACACCCATAATGATCATAGTTGATTTTCGGGTCTGTTTTCGAAAGTGAACCGGATCAATATCTTCAATCTTAAACATGTTGTTTCCAAGCTTTGCAAAAAGAGAAAGTAATTTTACTGTTTTTTTATCTAACAATCATCTCTCAACGCTTCGGGTAGTAAAAAGAATCGATCACTTTTAATTGTTCTAAATTAAGTGTTTTCTATGCAAGGCTTTAGATTTTGAAATGTACCTTATTTTTATAATTTCCTTTATAGTTAATCACCATTATCATATTATTAATACAGGAAGAAGAGTAAGGCATGCACCTGTTTCTGGGTTCGGTCAACGATTATGCCTGATAAACCCTAACTTCTTCTAATTTGTCATCATAAAATTTATAAAGAAATTTATCGGGGGTGACAAGTTCGTTAGGGTGTTTCTCATGAGATATAATTACCCGACTCCAGTTTCCTTCATTGCACATAAAGTTATCATCAGTTTCAGGAATATACAAAATAAATAGATACTCGTTAGTTTTAAATCTGATTTCAGCATTTCCGCACCCACTTAGCTTTTCACATGATGCGGCTAAATTTTTGTAAAACGGTTCTTTTTTAAAAGAGGCAATATATTTATTAGGTAATAAATTTAGTATGTTTTCCATCTTCAGTGTCCATAAACCAGATATCTAATTCAAGTATAAACCAAGAAGTTGAAAATAGCCCTTTTAACTGCGCCGAAACGTTAATCTGTAGCAATTCAGGCTCAATCGGACTATTTTGAAAATGTAGTTGCGATAATATCTGACAGATACAACTAAATGCAGCCCATTAATGATGCATAGTTAAAATGTCAAAACTCGCCCAAAGCAGCAGTTTGCTTTTAAACTATAAATGTAGGAATCGTCCCTTAGCGGCATTTTGGAATGTTTTCCGGATATTGTTTGAAAATGAAAAAGCAGCCATTCTCTAGTCCGTTATTGATGAAGTAATTTCTATTAAGCAGTCGTTTACCATTGGTAATATCAAGGTCAGGTGTAGTGACTTTCCAGTCATTTCTAACCTTTATTAATATAAATGTATTATTTTGGAAATTTATTAGTTACTTAACCAATAAAACTGCAATGGCGGAATAATCAGTTGTTCATGAAATATAGCAGGAGATTCATTGGTAAACAGATCAGTTACTTGACCATATTGGAAAAAGCCTTTTTTTAAAAGATCCTTTAAATCAAGATATTGAGGTGACTCATCAAAATTCCCAATGACAACCACCCGTTCATCGGTTGTTAAATTCATACGAAGAAAGACGAATAAATGTTCGTTGGAAACATCCAGAATTTCCCGATTATTGAAATCTGAAAATGCGCTAATCTCTTTCCTTAAGGCAACCATTTTTTTGATGCTTTCAAAAATCTGATGCTCGATACTGCCATGCTCATGTCGTAAATTCATGATATTCCAATCAAGAACGGGTCTATGCATCCAACGATTATCGTAGGCTTTAGTATCATCGTCCAAATAACTGTAATCATTTGTGGTGCCTACTTCATCTCCGTAATATAACAAGGGAATTCCACCAAATGACATAATAAAACTATGTAACAAAATGATTCTTTTTATCGCATTTTGGATTTGCAGTTCGTCATTCATCTCACGAGCTTTTTCCAGCCCAACTAACGATGCTAGCGTCCCGGAAATTCGGGCATCTCCATTTTTTTCATTGAAAGCAAAAAGTTGTCCTTTGGCCATGGAGCTGTCAAAAACACCGGTATAATAGTCCAGCAAAAATTTGCGATGTGGATGGGGATCATAATTAACTCGATAGATGTCTGCATCATCGAAACCGAGCCCAATGTCATCATGACAGCGTACATAGTTTAACCAAGTGCTGCGTTCCAACTTATCCGGCAGACTTTGGATACCCTGATTCAATAATTTAGTATTTTTAGTTGCTATAGCATCCCATAGCAGGGCCATATAAGTCGCGTTATAGGCAATTTCACATTCTTTGGCATTAATGGCATCTTCACCAAAATACTTAATGATTTCCACAGGGGCGACAATTGCCTCTGCAATAAATAAGGTACCTGGAGCAGTGACCTGACAGCAGTCTTTCATCAATTGCAATATTAAATGCGCCTCACGCTCATTCTGACAGGTGCGACCTATCTTTTTCCAAAGAAATGCCACAGCATCAAGGCGTATGACATCTGCTCCCATATTGGCCCAATAGAGTAAGATGTCGATCATTTCAACAAATACCGCAGGATTGCTGTAATTCAAATCCCATTGATAATCGTGGAATACTGTCATGACCCATTTTTGCATGGTTTCATTCCAGGTAAAATTACCCGGTGCTGTTTCCGGAAATATTTCCGGCATGGTTTCTTCAAACATATCAGGGACAGTACGGTTAGGGAAAATATAATAATAATCCTGATAGACTGCATCACCAGCCATGGCTTTTTGTGCCCATTCATGTTCCTCTGAAGTATGATTTACCACCACATCCAGAACCAATAAAATATCCCTTTTCTGAAACTCACTAACGATATCCTGTAATTCATCGATAGTACCGGCTTTGGTATCTATTTTCCTGAAATCCCGAACCGCATAACCACCGTCATTGCGACGTTCTGGACAATCTAGAATGGGCATGATATGAACTAGATTGACTCCCAGTTCCTGAAAATAACTGACTCTTTGTTTCATGCCTTTCAGATCGCCGGAAAAACCATTCGTATACAAAGCCATGCCAACCCAACGTTGGTGCAAAAACCAATTGTGGTCTCGTTCCCTTTTGATATCTTTGGCACGCAGAACATTCGAACGTTTGATATATTTTTTAGCCAATACTTCAACCAGTTTATACATCTGCTCATTAAAATCTTCACGTTCCCCGTATAAACGATGAAAAAGATGATGGATGGTATAAAAATTAGCACCCAGGCGGGTGAAGAAATAGCGCATATCCTCTTTACATACACTACTATCCAGTTTGTTCAGAATTTCATTGAGTAAGGAATGAGAAACCTGTTCATACATAAGTTACAATCTCTTCTAATTTGTCTGTTCTGTCATTGTTCCTTACTATATGATTTGCCACCGGTCTGCGAAAGATTGGTAAAAAGCTTTATCAGTGGTCGTTGCACCACGAATACCAACAATCGCACTGGCAAACTCTTGAGCTCTTTGCATCGTTATTTCGGTCGGCCAGGAATAATATTTACCCAATAACATAACGCTGCTAAATCCATCTCCTGCTCCCACAGCGTCAACAAAATTTGGATTGTGTTCGGGCTCAATACGGTTTAACTCTCCCTCAGGCGTAATCGTCATAGCGCCTTGTTCACCCTGGGTTAAGATTAATTCTTTTACATTATCCGCCATGGAAAAAAATTGAATGATACGGTTCTGATCAGAATCTCCACTGGTCAACATGTCCAGCTCATGCTGATTCAACTTTATCCAGCTGGCACTAAAACTGATATTGTTAATTAACTCATTTTCCCACCATGGCGGCCTAAGATTAATATCGATGAAAACTTTTGCATCCATCTGAGTTAACAGGTTGGCCAGGGCCATTTTTGAGGTCTCATGCCGTAACGCTAGACTACCGTGGTAAATAATACCCGTCAGAGGCAAATAGGGTAAAGCATTCTGATCAATAAAATCGTAGGCCACTGAATCAAGGATCTCAAAACGCGGTTCATCCTGTTCTATATAAACATTGACGGTCCCCGTTGGATGGCTATCGTCAATTTGTATGCCATCGGTACTCATTCCCCAGTCATTCATCGCATTAAGAATCTGGGTACCCATTTCATCGTTACCAATTCTCGAAATCATTAATGGATGTGCTCCCAGGGCTTTTAAATTCCAGGCAACATTAAATGGCGCTCCACCTAGGATACGACTGCCATCCTCAAAACAATCAAATAAAACTTCACCGAAAATGACAACATGTTCACTTGGTTTCAAAATGTCCCCCTTTGTTTTAGTTAAAGCCTATGCTTGGTTGAAAACGCTATCCCAATGTTCACTTTCCGGTTCATAGTAAAATAAGCCTTCTAATACACCGGCGCTGTAGTTGCCATTCATATTTTTAAATCCTCCCTGGGCAATATACAGTAGCTTTTTTTGTTTTTGTTCGGATAACATTTTCTGAATAATTATTTTTACATCTTCATGTGCATTAGCAACGAGAATCGATTTAACCGGACTTATCAAGGCATCCAAATCATTACCACTATCGCCGGCAAAAAAAGTGTTGCTGTGATCAAAGTTATTTTTTTTCATTAAAAATTCGATGGCAAAACGTTTGGTTGCGTGCCTAGGCATGACATCTAACAAACCAATTCCTGACGGTTCATCAATGCTCCAGATCAATTCAGCCTCTATGTCGGCATCGTGCAAACGGGCTTTCATCTTTTCTAATAATGCTTCGCGATCAATATACAATGGAACGTAATAGCTCAGTTTATAGGTTTTCTGTTTACTTATTTCTTGTTTTCTTAACTGCGAAATATCCTTAAAAAGTCGCTCGATCTCTTGATTGGTTCTCCCTTTCCAATCATTTCGAAAAAAGTCTTCCCACTCTTGCCAAACTTGCCATTGTATATCGTTTTTCTGTTTTACCAGTTTATAAATGGTGGCGCCCACATCAGCAATGACAAAGTCCGGTTTTGGTAAGTCGTAATAGGTTATGGCCTGATTGACCAGTTTTTTATCCCGCCCGGTTACATAGGCCAGGCTTATCTCTTGCTGTTTTATTAGTTGCTTGAAAAAATGTCTTGCATTCGACGATTCAGGCTGTGCACCATTTGGAATTAAGGTTCGATCCAAGTCGGAACATAGCAACCAGTGTTTACTCATGTTGCGGAACCTCACAGCTTTGGAAAAAATCATAATAGGCGAGCGCTTCAATAATTCCGGCGGCATAGGGTTGATTTGCAAAATAGATACGATCCACGTCTGCCAGTTCCGATAATTCTTCAAGATGCCTGTTAGCCACAACAACGGCCAAAGTGTTACCCCGCATCATATCTTCATCTGAACCTGAACCGCCTGCCGTTAAGGTATTTTCAAGTGGTATATCCCATTGTTCATTGACCCAACGTAATGCATAACCTTTCGAGGCGCGAATAGGTATGATATCCAAATATTGCCCAAATGACTGGATAACATTGACCGATTGATCGTGACGCATTAATAGATGATTGATTTCATTGGCATCCGGTGCATTTTTCGGATCAATAAAATAACTGATCTTATACTTACTTTGTTCTGTCTTTGGCTGCCGTTTAAGGCCAGCAATATCCTGTAATAATTTTCGGATTGCTTTAGGATTCCACAGGTGATCGATATGATCAGACCAGGCCGTGTCTCTAGTCAGGTTTGGTGCGTAGTGGATTTCTGTCCCAAGGCTGCTGATTAGAATATCCGGTTGAGGTATGCTGTTTCGTTTCATCATCGGCAGGGCTGAATCTAGCCGGCGTCCGGTAGCAATACCAAAAGTAGCGCATTTTTTATTGGCCCTAATCAGTTCTATCAATCGTTTAAGGGAAGCTGGATCTCCAAGCAGATTCTGGTCAAGATCAGTAAAAATCGCCCGATCATGATAAAGCATAGGGCGGCGACTTAGACACATTCTTGGGGGGAGCTCATTTCTGGCGACAATTGGCTTCAGTAAACTCAGATATTTTTCAACATGCGCATCCCAGGAATAGTGTTGTTTTACACCATTAATGCCATTTTCTGAAAAGGTTTCCCATTGCTCGCTATGATTTAAAATCTGCAAAATTTTTTTACCAATATCCACCTTGTCCAGAGGATCGATCAGATAGCCATTATGACAATTCTCAATAATATCTTGAGGACCTCCATCTTCAGTGGCGACAACAGGCGCACCACAGGCTGCAGCTTCAATAATGGTTAGCCCAAAAGGTTCTGTTAAGGCAGGATTTATAAAAACACCTTTTGAAAGCGTACACAGACGATATAAAATGGTGACTTCCTCTGATTTATGATGTTTCGGATAGGCCACTTTTCCATATAAATCAAAGCTGTCGATAGTCAGCAGAATATCTTTAAGAACCCCTTGTGCACCATCATCCAGATCGGTAATTTCATCTCTATTTCCGGCAATAATGACCAGGTTTGCCTTATTCTGTAGTTCTGCAGATTCCCCATAAGCTTCGATTAAAGTATTAATATTTTTTCTAGGATCCGGACGTGATAACGCCATTATTATCGGTTTATCAGGATGCGTCAGAAAACGGCACAACTGTTGATAGATTGCTTGCTCGTATTCTGTGCTGTCGGGAGGAAAAAACTGGTGTAAATCGGTTCCTGGTGGTACGACCTTCATCAGTTCAGGCTGGTAATAATCATAAGCACCATATTGTTCTTTAATTTCCTGACTAGTACTGGTAATGACCATTTCGGCTGCACCAAGGGTTTCTTCTTCAGCTTCTATACGTCTGGAAATATTATATTTTATTTCAATTTCAGAAGTTTTTAGACCGCTCGCCAACATACGTTTACGTTTACTACGACCTAATGAGTGTCCCGTATGTGTCAGGGGGATTCCAAAATGATGGGACAGCCTTGATCCAACCAAACCAGCATCCGCGTAATGAGAGTGAATAACATCGGGTAAAAAATATTGTTTTGATAACCAGTCAAGAGCATTATCGATAAAGTTTTCCAGACAATCCCAGAGCTGTTCCTTGGGCAGATATCCAGGCTCACCGCATGATAATCTTATGATGCACGCTTTATCAGAAATGTGCTCGACGGCACAGGCATAATCACTGGAAATAGCAGGATCTTCAATTAACCTCGTTAAGAGGTAAACCTTATCGACTTCCGGACGTTTACCCAGTGCCCTGACTAATTCGACTACATACTTGGTCTGTCCCCCGGTATCAGCATCTCTGCCAAGTTCAAGGTTATCCGCGCGAATCAAACCATGGATACTAATATGTAATAACTTCAATCCATCTTGATTATTATTCATTTAAGAAAAAATGCACAATTTAATGTGGAAAAAATTTTGTTACCTATAGAATAGCATATTTAATATTTTGATATTGCAAAACTTAATGGTTGCGGAAGCTAACTTTCTGGAAAAATAAGATTAATTGAAATTTAATTGTATAGATAACTAGAAAAAGCCAGGTTCAGGATGAAGTAAGATCTGTATCAAATAACCTGCATTATTAGAATACATAGACTCTAAACTAAGGATAAACTACATCAGAAATTGGGTAAAAATTAACTGAAAAATAGCTGTGTATCTTTTACTCTAGAATATAAAGTTAGCACAAGTCGTACTTATTGAACGACGGCTATGTCACTGAAGAAGCCGATGAAGCTACCTTAATGGAATGACCGGTTTATAAAAATTTGAATTTTTTATTGCTATTATGAATAGTGGCTTTGGAGATAGGTGAGAACAGTTTTTAAAAGGAAAAATTATCCGCTTTAGGTCAAAAGCGTGTTTTGATTTCAAAAGCGATTCGAGCGGATGGAAAATGGCTTGTCAAAAAAGACTCTCAATTATCAAAACTACAAACCCAATTACCGAAAAGGCAAGCGGTTGATATGGATGTCGAAATCCAAGGTGAGGTATTCAGGCTTATCGCCTTGTGGAGCTTGAAGGAGAAACGCCACACGTATCTAATAACGAATTTTGAAACGAGCATAATTTTCAATACCAGAGATAAGTGCCCTATATCGCCTTCGCTGGCAAGTTGAACTGCTTTTTAAGGAGTGTAAATCCTATAACAGTTTGCAGGGCTTTAAAATCCAAAAGGTGAGTTTACAGGAGGCACTCATTAGAACCGGCATTTTATGCCACAACTTAAAATAACAGGTATTTGTATGAAATTTAACGAAAATTCCCTTAACTACCTACGAGTGAATAGATGCTTTAAGATTTATAGTGCTTGGGTATCCAGATATATAAATGTAAAAACAATTCGTAAATACAAATTATAAAAATTAAAAGAAATAGGTTTAAAAATAAATAAAGGGTTGGAAATTAGATAAAACTCTGCAAGAAATTATAATTGAAGTGAGGTTATCATTTTAGCAAATGTATAAGGCCTTTTATTTGATCATAAATATACCTTTATCAGATGCGACGCTTTCAGACAGGATATTATTGTTTAAATCCAAGGCAAAAATTCTGGCTTCTGTTAGTTGTCCTGCTATATCGGGAATATTGATAAAGGCAATCACTAAACCTTGCCAAACTTTATAATCTTTCGGGTAAAAATAGATAGCTTGTTTTAAATATTCAGGTCGAGATGGATTTGATTCAGAAAAATAGGGTGTCGGAAAATTATATTCTAAGATATAGGCTTTGGCGTTTGGATAGGCTAACCAGCATAACGTATTTTCTTTTTTGCTATATAAAAAGTCTCCATCAATTGGCAATACCCAATGACTGCGATTTACACTTTGATGGATTTTGAATTCTTTGCCGACGCTTAAGGTCTCTATCATACCATGGCGATCAATAATAGATACAGAACCATTGGTTACGGATATCGATAAATCTCCATCTAGGCCGTCCTGTGAATAATCGATAGTATATCGTATGTTTTCGTCGCTACGTTTTGTAGTTGATTGACTGCTTACAATTATCGTGGCAAGGGGCGTTACCACTCTATGTTCTTTTTTAACCGGAGGAATTTGAATATCCAATGAGCCTTTTAGTAATGTTACCTTTTTAATATCAACATTATTTATAATTTCTTCCGGATGTATTGTTGTTAAGGAATTGGGATTAATTGTTAACTGAATATTACTTTCATCCACCAAAGTAATTTTATCGTCTTGATCAGTAATAATAGAACTGGAAAGAGGAATATCGGTATGGGTCGTATGAATGCTGATCGGCGTTGCGACAATGGCATCACCTTGATCGTCCGTAATGTTTATATCATTCGGAGGCTCTATCATATCTGCCGGGTCCGAAGACGGTGTCGGTGTTGATGAAGGTGTCGCCGTAGGAGTCGGCGTCACTACAGGAGTTGGTGTTTGAAAGGTGGAAATCAGTAAGGTGCCGTTTAAGGTTGAAGTCCCTGAACAACGTTCTCCTCCGCCGGACCAAGTCCAGGAAGTGTTACCGCTTATGGTTGTATCATTAAAAACAAGTGTCCCGTTTGCTTCCGTTGTGCCGCCATCTTCCGGATAACTTACCGAAAAATCCAATTGATTGTCGATTAGTGTTCCGGATCTGGTAATATTATTTGCAGTTACAGTCATTTGATTATTATGATCTGTGGAAACATCGGCCAAATAGTTTCTATTTATAATACCTTCTCCACATGCTGTGGCATCATCTTGTTCACTAATTGACCACTGTCCATCATAAATTGAAGCTGCAATTGAACTCTCAATCATGAACAAAAATAGTAGAGGTAAAATCTGTCTAAGGTATTCTGTAAACATAATTTTTTCCTCCAACTCTTGATAAAGTAATATAAGAATAAATTTATTCTTTACTAATAGCGAAAAGGAAAACAAAATCAAGAAATAGCTGTCTGGCGAAGTAAAAATTATGCTTAAATTAATCATATTTACTATTTTTTTCTGTTTTTTACCTACTTGTTTTGCAGAAGATAAGATGCAATACAATATTTTTATAGACGCTGTAAGGTCGTCAGATCATAAAAAAATTAAATTAATGTTAAAAAATGGATTTGATATTAATTGTACAGATAAAAATGGCTGGACAGCTTTGCATTGGGCAAATTTTTCTCACCATTTAAATCAACAAGAATTTATTGAAACTTTAGGTTTGTTGATAAAGAATGGAGCAAACGTAAATGTAATCGACCATAGAGGAAGAAATCCGCTGATTATTTTACTTCAGCCAGGAACCGACCAGATTTCTCCTCCACCGGTAATGGCTATCGATTTATTTATTAAAAATGGTATCGATATTAATACTAAAGATGAATCGGGAAATTCAGTATACCGATTAGGACGGAATAGCGAATACCCGGACGTTAAAAAATATTTTTTTAAGACTAAAATAGATAGTAAAGAATGAAAATGGAAATTATTCATACCGGAGCAATGATATTATTATTCCTTATCATCGGCGGGATAGCATTAAAGGTTCAACTTGGTTTAAATAAAAATAGCCAAACTAAAAAAGGTAATCGGCAAAACACAGAGAATAATCCATAATGTTGGTTAGGAGATTTTATAACGCATACCGATATAGTCCTGTAAATCTTCAATAATTTTAAAAGAATCTTTTAAATGACTTCTTTCAATCCGACTTAATTCGGTTGGAGAGATAAAATTGTCGGGTGGTTGACCAAAGCTGATCTGTTGTGCCTGATGTCGTAATCGTATCGTGTTGATGAATTCAAATGCATCTAAAAGATTGTCTGCTCCCTCTTGGCTTATTGACCGAGTACCACTGGCCTGTCTAATCCGATCAATGGTATTCACTTCATCGATTCCTTCTGCTAATGAGTAAATTCGGGCTAAATCGATAATAGGGACTAGTCCATGGTGTTTTAAATCCAGAGTATCTTTATGTTTTCCATCTTGTACTAAAACAAAATCCCGGAAAAATCCCAGTGGTGGCAAAAACTTTAAGGCATTCGCTGTTAAATGAGCTAAAAATAATTGATTTTTTGATGATTGGGATAACATATTTTTACGAATGTTGTGTAATAAAGTCTTATCGCCAGATATGGTTCGTAAATCGAAAAAGATATTGGAATACTGCAAGTTTTTTGGAGAAGGAGTGGTTATCCAATAAGAAAATTTTTGTTCCCATTGCCTTTCCGATAATAACCATTTGGGATTGCTTGCCATAACATTCCATGGGCAGTAGCTATAACCACATCGGGCTAAGCCATTGCAGACAAAATTAGCCAGGTCTTGAAACCATTTCTCATCGTTAACATTCATGAGCTGGGACACCACCAAAGTATTGTTTTGATCGGAATGACAAATTTGTTCGTATCGGGCATGTGAACCGGCGGCAACCCAAGCAAATGGTGCCGGAATAGGGCCAATATCAAGCTCGGCTAAGGTGATTAACTTGCGGGTAATAGCGCTGCTAATGGTGGTGAAAATTTTGCTGATGTGATCGCTAGGAGTATTGGTTTGTACTAATTGTACCTGTAATTGCGGTAAAATTTTGGAAATTTCTTCTAGAGCTCCAACAGAGTCGGCTTTTTTTATGGCGTTGTTAATATAAAAGGAACTTTGTCCTTCCAAGCGTAAAAAATCTGTAACGCTGACGATCCCCTTTAGCTCGTGGTTATCAATTACCGGCAAGTGTCGAATCTGTTCTCTAGTCATCAGCATCATGGCTTTAAAGGCATCCGTGTCGGTGGATACCGAGCTCATATCGGCAGTCATAATTTCTTCGATTGGAGTAGCCGTTGACATATCTTTGGCAATACAACGTTTGGTTATATCTTTGTCAGTCAAAATGCCAACCGGTTGCTTATCATTTAATACTACCAGGGATGAAACATTATTATCGGCCATTTTAATTGCTGCGTCGCGAATACTGATATGTGACGCTGCGGTTATCACAGGAGTATGAATTATATCGGTAATTGGGGTTTGCATTAATGCAGAAGCTAGGGCGTTTTTATCTTGTAATTTTGCAATTGCATGATTAAGACGTTGTGAGGCATTCTTTTTAAAGTAAGCTAATTCGTCCGGATATTCATGTAGGGTTTGCTCCAGGACCTGACATTTGATGGTATAAACTAAAGTATCTTCGTCAACCAGAGTGTTAAAACGTTCATCTTTTTGAAGATAGCAGAAAGCAGTACATATATCGCCTTCACCGAGCTTTCCTAATAACTTTCCGGTTTTGGATAAAACAGAAATTGCTCCCTTACGAATAATATAAAGACGATCTTGCTTAATATCATTTGGTGGTAATGAGGTTCCATTGCGCAAATAGCGAATGGTAATAATTTTCGTCAATTTTTCTAAAGCAAAACTGGGTAATCTGTCAAAAGGTGGAATAGTGGCAATGAAGTCACAAATCTCTTGTAATTCAATTTCCATAGCTTAGTTTTTCCTCCCCAGAAGAAGTTGTTTAAAAAACTAATAACCCGTTAACAGAAACGCTAAAAGAAAAATTTGACTTAATTCCGTGTTAAATAATGCTATATTGGTAACGGTTCGATACTGATTTTAATAATAATTATTATGGGAACTATAGATAAACTATCATAATTTTCTTGTTGTTAATATATAAATTGTGAAATTAGTTTCTGCTTTTGTCAAAAAAATTGATTTGTGAACATAAGTAAGGAAACCACCATATCGGCTATAATGTTATCGCTATCGAAGGGATATTTTGAAATCTAATCAATTTTAAAAGGAATAAAATATAATGAAGCTGCTGTTAGTAGGATTAATGACGAATTGTTTAATAATTTTCCAATTATATGCGCAATCAATTTCAAACCCTGTCAAGCAATGCCAATATCATTATGACATGGCGGAATACAAGCAAGCATTGTCTTTTTGTCGTCAGGCGGCCGAGCAAAACGATTCCCAATCTCAGACCATTTTAGGTGAAATTCTGGATAATGGTTCCGGCGGGGTAATCGACCAAGCTGGAGCAAAAGTATGGTGGCAAAAAGCCGCTCGCCAGAATAATCTCGAAGCTGAAAATTTTCTGGCTTTAAAATATTATTATGGCGGTACTATTTTCGAGCAGCAACCATTTTGGCCTCAAGATTTTAAAAAAGCCATGCAACTTTGGAACAAGGGAGCTAAACGTGGTGTACCAGCAAGTCAATTTATGTTGGCAGAATTGTACCGGTTGGGGCAAGGAACTCAAATTGATTTATCAAATGCATATGCCTGGTATAAGTTGGCGATGGATGGAAAATATGGGCTAGCACAGGAATTACTGCATGAAATTCTCAAACAGATGACTGCCAATGATATGGAAAAGGGAGAAAAAATCTATTTCCAGTTAAAAAAAGATTTATAGATTAAAAAGCGTAAACGTTAACCCTTTTTAAAGTTTTCGTCGTCTATACTGAATACTAATTGTCAATTTTTTCGGTGGGAGATAGCGATGAAAAACACCCTCTATTGCGTGCTAATAGCGTTCAGCCTAATTTTCATTAGTGTTGATAGCATGGCTAGAATCAAACTTATCACCTTGCCAATACGGGAAAAGGTGGAAATTCAATTACAAAATCAAGATACCACGCTTATTGAAGAAGAGCGTATAGTCCCGTTAAAAAAAGGGATTAATGATATTGATTTTGCCTGGCAAAATACCTCAATTAGGGCGGAGACCATTATATTTAGGGTATTGGAGGAAAATAGCGACTTAAAAACCAATGTCTTATCGGTTAGTTATCCTCCTAATGAGTCGGCTTTGACTTGGCAAGTGTCCTCTAATCGTAATGCCAGTGCACGAGTTAAAATTACCTATGCTATAAACCACTTGGATAAAAAATATCATTATCTGGCATTGGCAAATCATGATGAAACCAAGTTGGACCTCACGCAATTTATCCAAGTTATTAATAGCTCCGGTGAAGAATATCAGAAAGCTTTGATTAATACGGGTATCAAAAAGAAACCTCTGCTTGATCTTAGGCTAAATGAATCTCAGGAATTTTCCAATCATAAATTCACATCAATTCCCATTGTAAAAAACTATAGTGTTAATGCGGCAACTTGGGGCTATCGTAGTAGGGCTAATGATAAATTAAATGTTTATATGCATTATCTTATCAATAACGATGAGCAACACCAGCTTGGTCAATATCCTTTATCGAAAGGGAAAGTTCGTTTATACCAGAAGGATAAGAATGGTACTAAAGTTTTTCTAGGCGAAGATTGGGCATCATATACCAGTCAAGATGAACAGGCAAAATTGTATATTGGTGATGCTCGTGATGTGGTTGTTAAACGAATTATCGAAAGTAATAAGCGACAACGGATTAACGGAAATTTGTATGATCAGGATGTGGTTATTAAATATGAAATTGAAAATTTTAAAGACCATCCGATTGAGTTGATTGTCGAAGAATCGTTACCTTATCTGCGCAATGAAGTGATCCATTCTCGTCGCCACGATATCAACAACCAAAATATTGCTTGGCAGTTAGGTAAACAGACAACGTTCAATAATAAGCCCATTAAAAAATTAACCAATAGTCAGTTAATTGCTTATAAAGTCTTACTGCCCGCTCGCCATAAAGATGGTCAATTAATTAAGTTGAATAAACAATTAAATATCAATTTTAAAAATGAGTGGTGAATAAAATGGAAATATTAAACTTTAGAAAGATGAGTCAATATTTACCGCTTTTAATTATTATCAGCATAATTTCTCCAGCTAGCATAGCAAAAAATATAGATTTATCGACTATACCGGCTCGAGAAAACGTTCAATTGACAATTTATAATGCGGTAGATCTAACCTTGGTTCGTGAAACACGACAAGTTAGTATTAAAAAAGGCTTGAATAGGTTGCAGTTTAGTTGGGTTAATACCCAAATAGATCCGACTTCAGTGCAGCTGCTATTTGTTTCTCATGAACAAAATTTGAATTTAGTTAACACTACGTTTCCACACGGCAAGCCTCAAATGTTGTACTGGAATATTAAAAGTGATGTGGAGGTATTATCCACTGTTGAGATATCCTATTTCACCTCCGGAATTTCCTGGCAAGCCGATTATAGCGGGATTATGGATGGGGATGGGAAAAGTATGTTATTGGATAGTTTCGTCACCATAACCAATAATTCCGGAGAAGATTACCAAAATGCCAAAGTTCGTTTAGTCATCGGCGAAATCAATCTTGTTGAGAGTATTGAAGAACTGGTGAGGCAAGCAAATCAAAAAAAAGATCAACTCGGATATCTCAAACAAGTCAAACGGGATCATGCCAAAAAGCTTATGAGTAAAGCGCCGGGTCGTTATGAATTACGAGCCCGAGAACTTCCCATGGCAGCAATGAATGAAGCAATGGTGGATGTAAAAACGGTGGAAAAGGATAGTATTAGTGAATATACCATTTTCAGTATCGAAGGTATGGAAACCATCCCTAATAAATGGTCAAAGCGGTTACGTAGTAATGATACAAACACGATAAAAGTTAAAACAGAGTACCGTTATCGTCCTCGAGAGTATGGTGAACAATTGGTTGCTATACTGATTTTTGGTAATGATCAAGAAGCCAATTTAGGGGAATCACCACTGCCATCGGGTACAATACAATTATACCAAGGCAATGAGTATGGAGGATTAAGCTATATAGCCGTTCTACCGTTAAAATATACTTCCATTGGTGATAAAGTAGAATTAAATATGGGGCAAAATCCAGATATCTATTTTGATTTGGTTAATTTAAAAAATTGGCGTGATAATATTTGGATGCATTATAAAAAAGGAAATCTTTATCGACGTGTTGATGACGGCAATATGATAATCGAGCACAATAGTCAGGTAGCCGGTTGGGATGAGCATTATATATACCTACAACATATTCGTAATCATACCAATCATCCCATTGAAGTGGAAATCCGGCGCTTAATTGATGGTGATGCTAAATTCAGTAGTATGCTTAAGGTAAAACAACATGACTTTCAGCATGTTAATATTTATGCTCGTCTAGAGAGTGGAGAAAGTCAGCAAATGCTTTACCAAACCTCTATAGCTAAAGGTAGAAATAGCAAACAAAACCAATTAGTTTTGAAACAAAAAAACATTTCATACCCGGAATTTTAAATAAGGAGGAATTAAATGAAAAAAGGTTTAACAGTGTTACTTTGGTTTATTGTATCAGGTCTATCTCAGGCTGCCGATATCGAGATATATAAGAGTATCGTTAATTAAAACCTGATATTGGTCAAGTTTTAAGGAAATAACTGTAAAATTTTATTGCAAGGCATTTTTTTTAGGCGTACAATATCTATATAAGCAAATAATAATATACATTATCAAAGGAAGGGGATATTTTTATTATTTTCTAGGAGATTTAAAAATGTTCATTATTGGCTTATGGATATGGATCTTTATTTTTGTTGGGATCCCTTTGATTTTATTAGTTGGGTTTACGGGCGTAATGTTGTTTGGTATGTTCAAACGTATTACTAACCGCGACTCCGTTGTAAAAGGGCATCCTAAAGAGAAAATTAAATTCAACAAAGATGGCACCTATGATAACACCTTTGTTAATGCATAGAACTAATCCACTTCGACAGACCTAACAGGCACCACGAGTAAAGTCGTGTTTGTTAGGTCGAGGTGAAGTTTCCTTAACTTAGCCTTCGCTCTCAATGGTCAAATTGTTTATCTGTTTTTGCTGCCATAATAAAATCATTTCGATGTAATCCTTTAATTTTATGTGACCACCATGTAACGGTAACTTTACCCCACTCGGTTAATAGGGCTGGATGATGTTCTTCTTGCTCAGCAATTTCCCCAACACGATTAGTGAAAGAGATGGCTTCAAGAAAATTTTTAAAGGTAAAGACTTTTTCTAACTGCATAATATTATTGTGAACCTCGATATTCCAGTCCGGGATCATAGCGAGTAGTTCCTTTAATTCTTGCTCGGAAACTTTAGGTGCATCAGCACGACAGGCCTCACATACCTGACTTGATAGGTTTTCCATTAATATTTCCTCATGGTAAAATTTGAAATTATATAATTGAATGAATATCAAACAGTAGGATAAATAGGGAGAATCGGAGATAATAACAGCATGCCAATCGGCCATGCTCCGAAGTCGACAATAACTGCCGGATATACCGTAGGCATTTAAGTCTGGCAGAGGCGGAGAATCAGGACATGTACTCTGAACGTTTAAAGCCTCAAGTATACAGTTTAGTATCGGAACATGGTCTCTATAATAATTAATAGTCAATAAATCCCAAAATGTCATTATTTTTGTGAAAATATTATTGAATATTGTGAATGCTTGCTTTTGTTATATTGTAGACGCTATAGAGGATTTGTATAATTTAACCTGAATTAATTAAAAAATGAAAAATATGTTAAAGTTTTTAGATAATATGTCCTTATTATCATTGGTTTTTTTAGCGATAGTATTGGGAATTACACCTTATCCTATGGAAGCACAACCGCATTCCATACAAAAAGTTATTATGTTGTTTAGTGGGGAATTGCACAAAGGGATTGATATTTTAGATCTATTTTTCCATACGACTCCCACCATTTTACTCTTGATTAAACTCTATCGGATGCATGTATTGAAAATCGATAGTCCGGTTAATGATAAACCGGAAAATGAAATAAATTAAAGCCTCCTATGGATTTAAAAAACATTCACGATATTGAAACTGCCACGCAAATTACCCGAGGCGAGCTGTTTCGTCTTGGCGTGACACTATTTTTTGTCGTTGCTATTATGATTTTTACCTCAATCAGGGTAACCACGGCTGATAGCAGCATACTGATCGTTGTAGCTGCTATTATTGGCGGCTACATGGCCATGAATATCGGCGCCAATGATGTTGCCAATAATGTTGGACCGGCTGTTGGTTCCAGGGCGATGAGTTTAGCAAGTGCCATCATTTTGGCCGCAGTATTTGAAGCTGCCGGGGCTTTGATAGCTGGTGGTGACGTGGTAAGTACCATAAAACAAGGCATTATAGAACCATCCATGATTTCCGATGACAAGGATTTTATTTGGGTTATGATGTCAGGCCTACTGGCTGGGGCTATCTGGTTGAATATAGCGACTGCATTTGGTGCTCCCGTCTCTACAACACATACCATTGTTGGCGGGGTGTTAGGAGCAGGATTAGCTGCCGGTGGTGCAGATATCGCCAATTGGGATAAAGTGATTGCTATAACAGCAGGTTGGATTTTTACCCCTTTTATCGGCGGAATAATCGCCGCGGCTTTTTTATATTTCATTAAACATCGTATAACCTATCGCAAAGAGATGATTGAGGCAGCGATGGAGGTAGTTCCTCTATTGGTTGCGGGAATGGCTTGGGCTTTTTCGAGTTACCTCCTTCTTAAAGGACTTAATAAGGTCATTGATATTAATTTTTGGCTAGCTTTGGGAATTGGAGGAATACTTGGATTAGGCACTTTTTTCCTGGTAAAACCAGTCATATTAAATGCCGCTAAAAAATTACCAAATCATAAAAATAGTGTTAATTCACTCTTTACCATCCCGCTTATACTGGCGGCAGCTCTATTGAGTTTTGCTCATGGTGCGAATGATGTAGCCAATGCCGTAGGTCCTTTGGCTGCGATACATGAAACCATAAAGAGCGGTAGTATAGCTCAACAAGCTTATATTCCTTTATGGATCATGGTGGTAGGTGCCATGGGGATCTGTTTAGGCTTAATTTTATATGGCCCTAGAATTATTAGAACAGTAGGGATAGAAATCACCGAGTTGGATAAAATGCGAGCCTATTGTATTGCAATGGCGGCATCCTTAACGGTGATATTTGCTTCTCAATTGGGGTTACCTGTAAGTTCAACCCATATTACCGTAGGAGCTGTATTCGGTGTCGGATTTTTACGTGAATATATAAAACGTTCATATGGGGGACGAATAGCCGAAATTCGTTATCATTTTTCCGACACTGAAGTTGACGAGGCGGAACATTTTTTGGAAAAGTTTGAACGGGCCGAATTAATCGGCAAACAGGAAATGTTAATGCAATTAAAACAACAATCAGGAAAAGGTAATTTTAATAAGAAGCAGATCAAATCTTTGCAACAAGTTTATAATCAAGAGTTGGTCAAGCGTTCACAATTATTGAAAATTATTGCAGCATGGGTGATTACCGTGCCAATGACCGGAATGTTGGCAGCTATTTTATTCTATTCCATCACTGGATTGCTGTTACCTCAATAATGACCTAGTAGGTTTGAAATAGAAATGATACATGCAATGGAGCAAAGTTTAGCTTGTAGAACTTATGATTGGTCAACTATTATTTAAAATATATGTATATCGTTTTTCAAACTATTTCAGTCCGATTAAGAACTCGAATCTAAAGAAATTCCGCCAATGGTCTATGTAGAATCCATTTCCGAATCCCACGTAACACCGAATACCCGGTTTTTGGCCTTATTATCGCAAATTAATAATGCCCATTATTCAGAACAGGAAACGGCATTGTTACGAAGTGCCTTTGAATTTGCAAAAAAGGCTCATCATGGGCAAATTCGTGCATCCGGTGAACCCTATGTCTTTCATGTCATATCTGTTGCTGAAATTCTGCTAGGGCTTAAGCTGGATACAAATTCTATTGTGGCAGCATTATTGCACGATGTTATAGAAGATACCGAGGTCAATTATCAAGACTTAAAAGAGGAATATGGTGATGAAATTGCTACCTTAGTCGATAGCGTCACCAAAATGAAAGGATTTTCCACTTTGAATATGGAAAATTCAAAAGCAGGTACTATAAAAGAAGGTTTAAAGGCAGAGAATTTACGTAAATTGCTTCTGGCCATGGCCAAAGACGTTCGTGTCGTTATGATCAAATTAGCCGACCGTCTGCATAATATGCGTACTCTTTATCATCTACCAGCTCGTAAACAACGTGTTATTGCTCAGGAAACGGCAGAAATATATGCACCCTTAGCCAATCGTCTGGGGATCTGGCAATTAAAATGGGAATTGGAAGATTTATCTTTTAGATATTTGGATGAATACAATTACAAAAAAATTGCCCGTAGTTTGGATGAACGTAAAGTCGATAGAGACCTTTATATTAATAGCGTTACCGAATTATTACAAAATCAATTAACTGATAATCATATCGAAGGAGAGGTTACCGGACGTTCTAAACATATCTTTAGTATTTGGAAAAAAATGCGCCGTAAGCAGCTGGATATACATCAGCTCTATGATTTAAGAGCGGTAAGGATTCACGTCAATAATATTAAAGATTGCTATCATGTATTGGGTTTAGTACATACGCTTTGGCAACATATTCCGATGGAGTTTGATGACTATATCGCTACCCCAAAAGAAAATAACTATCAATCCATTCATACTGCAGTAGTAGGCCCAGAAGGTAAAACTCTCGAAATTCAGATCAGAACCTTCGAAATGCATAAGCATGCCGAATTTGGCGTAGCAGCGCATTGGCGATACAAAGAAGGTGGTAAACAGAGTGTCAATTATGAACAGAAAATTGCCTGGTTGCGGCAACTTCTGGAATGGAAGGATGAGGAACAAAATGCCGGTGATTTTATCGATCGCTTCAAATCGGAAGTCTTCCAGGATAGGGTTTATGTATTAACCCCGGAAGGGGAAATTATCGATATGCCACAGGGGGCTACACCGTTAGATTTTGCCTTTTATGTGCACACTGAAGTTGGTGTTAGGTGCCGTGGGGCAAAAGTTAATGGACGAATGGTACCTTTAAGTTATGAACTTAAAAGTGGTGATCAGGTTAATATTTTAACCACGCGCCAAGGCCGTCCTAGTCGCGATTGGCTAAATCCTCAATTGGGTTATTTAAAAACCAATCGAGCTCGTTCAAAAGTACGAAGTTGGTTTAAACAACAGGCTCATGATCAAAATGTTGCTGCCGGACGTGAGCTATTGGAAAAAGAGCTACAACGCTTGGGTGTTGCTAATTTACCATTTGAAAAACTGGTTGAAAAATTTCATTTCCAATCAATTGATGAACTATTTGTAAATATTGGTCGTGGTGACTTAACCACCAGCCAAATAGCATTGTCTATTCAAAAACTCACGGGACTGGATGAAAAAAAGGATGAAGAATTAATCCCTGAACCGATTCAGGAGTCTATTGACTTAGGAGCAAAAGGTTCTGCCGACATTAGTATTGATGGTGTTGATAATGTCTTAACTAAAATCGCCCAATGTTGTTCACCGGTGCCAGGCGATGAAATTGTCGGATTCATCACCAAATCCAGAGGAATTACTATCCACAGACGTGATTGCCATAATGTTATTGATATTAGCCCGGAGCAAAATCAACGTATTATCGATGTGGAATGGAATCGTGATTCGGGTCAAGGTTATACGGTAAATGTCGAAATTATTGCTATGGATAGACAAGGGTTATTACGCGATGTGCTGACGGTTTTGGCCAACGTAGATATTAACGTGTTGGGGGTCTCTACTACGACGAATAAAAAAGATCTTTCGGCTCGACTGCGGATTACTATTGAAATTAGCGGTATTGAGTTACTCAGTCGTGCTTTAAATAAAATTGCACAACTTGCCAATGTCATCGAGGTTTATAGAGTTTCCGAATAAAAAAGGGGAGTATAAACTCCCCCATGCATTTTTTATGGATATGGCTACTTGAGTCGATTTATTCCCAAGGCCTTAAGCAGATATTTCTCATAGATAGGTTCGCTTGAACCAGTCTTCATCTTGCGTAAGAAATATTTTTCAAAACCGATTTTAGCCAGATGGACCCATTTACCTTTCTTAAACCAAGCCACATTACGTGGGCCAATTTGCGGAATTGCCACAAAAGCCGCGCCGGTATTACCCATATCTGCTAAACAAATGGCATTCCAGGTTCCTTCCTTATTCGGTTCATTACCTTCCAGCTCATCACCGATATTACTAACTATCGCGGTTACCATCGATTCGATCATATAACCGGTTTTTGGGGCACCCGTAGGTACTGGAGTCGGCTCTACCGGTGGAATGGCAATACAGACACCTGCGGAATAAATATTGGGGTATTTGGGGCTACGTTGATGTTTATCGACAATTACAAAGCCGCGTGGATTACATAGTCCTTCCACATTTGCCACAGCATCTACGCCTTTAAATGCCGGTAACATCATGGCATGTTGAAAGGGGAGTTCATGTTGTTTTTTTAGGTTACCATCGTCATCCATTTCGTCGACAAACATCTTACCGTCTTCGATCTTAGTGGTTTTAGCATTAGTGATCCAATTAATGGAATGGGAACGAAGTTCGGATTCCAGCATGCCTTTAGAGTCACCGACACCGGCTAATCCCAAGTGCCCGATATAAGGTTCAGAAGTGACATAGGTCATCGGAATTTTGTCACGAATTTTTCGTTTTTGTAATTCGCGATTTAATATGAAAACGTATTCATAAGCCGGTCCAAAGCAACTGGCAAATGGCATTGCGCCTACCACTACGGGACCAGGGTTTTCTACCAGCTTCTCGAAATCATCAAAGGCATCTTCGGAATGATTTAAGGTACAGATGGAGCGGGTAAAGCCATTCATAGGACCGGAACCTTCAACTTCCTCAAAAGCTAAGCGCGGTCCGGTTGTTATTACTAAATAATCGTAATCGACAGTATCCCCATTGGCCAGGGTCAACTGATTATTTTCAGGATTGATAATGTCAACTCGGGAAGCAATAAAGTTAATATTGCGTTTTTCCAGATAAGATTGTATTTCAAAGCTGATATCCGTGCGAGTTCGCCATCCTACGGCCACCCAGGGATTTGAAGGTGTAAAATCAAAGGTTTCGTTTTCCGTAACCATTGTGATTTCATGTTGTTCCGGTAATCGAGCACGCATTTCGTACGCGCAGGGCATTCCGCCAGTACCCGCACCGACAATTACGACATGAGCCATAAAACATCTCCTTTTTACAGACGAATCATTCACCTGTTTGGTTATTGTTTTTCTCAGTTTTCCTTTAGTGAGCGTCTATACTTTCTTGCAGCAAGTAAGCTTTTTTAAAAAGTGCATGAGAACGGGTTGATAAAAAGAATAAGCTGAGTTTTTAGAGGGCTATTATATTGTTGTTGCCCTATACAAGTGGTTTCATTATATAGTGAATTCTATAAGAGTGGAAACCTTTGCGGTAAAAAATAATTACTTATAAGGATAGCGATGTACAATCTGATAAAGTCCCCATCAATAGTCATAAATTAAATCTGCTTTTGCTTGTAGAAAATAGCAAATTAATACCTATTGGTAATAAATTTTTGGTAAAATTGCTGCTTTAGTTTTTTCAATACGGATAAATCAAGTTAAATGAACAACACTGAACGACCTGCCGCAACTAACTTCATTCGAAATATCATAAGCGAAGATATTAAGAACCAGAAAAATGACGGAAAAGTTCATACCCGTTTTCCGCCGGAACCAAATGGATATTTACATATTGGACATGCCAAATCCATCTGTTTAAATTTTGGTTTGGCAAATGATTACCAGGGTAAATGTAATCTTAGATTCGATGATACTAATCCTGAAAAGGAGAGTATGGAGTATATTGAATCAATTAAAAAAGATGTGGAGTGGTTAGGCTTTGAGTGGGAAGGTGAAATTCATTATGCCTCGGATTATTTTCAACAATTGTATGATTATGCAGTACAGTTAATTAAGATGGATAAAGCCTATGTTTGTTCTCTGGATGCGGAACAGGCTCGCGAATATCGAGGAACCCTTACCGAACCGGGAAAACATAGTCCAGATAGAGATCGCCCAGTCGAAGAAAATCTGGAAATGTTCGAGAATATGAAATCCGGTAAATACGCAGATGGTGAATACGTTCTGCGCGCAAAAATTGATATGGCTTCTCCCAATATCAATTTGCGTGATCCCATTATCTATAGAATTCGTCGTGCCCATCACCACCAAACCGGGGATGATTGGTGTATTTATCCCATGTATGATTTTACTCATTGTATCTCGGATGCCATTGAAGGTATTACACATTCTGTCTGTACGCTGGAATTTGAAGATCATCGTCCTTTGTATGATTGGTTTTTAGACGAGTTGCAGACTCCTTGTCATCCACAACAAATTGAATTTGCAAGATTAAATTTAAACTATACAGTAACCAGCAAGCGCAAACTGAAACAGTTGGTAGATGAAAAGCATGTCTCTGGTTGGGATGATCCGCGCATGCCTACCATTTCCGGACTTCGTCGTCGAGGGTATACGCCTGCTTCGTTGCGTAATTTTAGTGAATTAATTGGAGTGACTAAGGTTGAAGGCGTGGTCGACATGGGCATGCTGGAGTATTGTATTCGGGATGATTATGAACATCATGCATCGCGTACCATGGCGGTTATTAGGCCGCTTAAAGTTGTGATTAGTAATTATCCAGCAGAACAGGAGGAAGAACTTTTTGCTCCATTACATCCGAAAGTTGAATCAATGGGCAAACGCTCGATCAAAATGACCCGAGAGATATATATCGATCAGGAAGATTATACAGAAGAGCCACCACCCAAGTATAAACGTTTAGCACCTGGCAAAGAGGTTCGATTACGAAATTCCTATGTGATCAAATGTGAATCGGTTGTCAAAGACGAAAATGGTAACCCCATCGAATTACACTGCAGTTACGATCCGGATACCTTAGGTAAAAAACCTGAAGGCCGCAAAGTTCAGGGAGTGATCCATTGGGTTTCAACACAGCATAGTTTACCGGCAACGGTACGCTTATATGATCGTTTATTTAGTGTAGAAAGCCCGGATAGCAATAAGAATGAAGGCCATTTTTTGGATTATTTAAATTCGGAATCATTGCAAGAATTTAGCGATGCTCGGGTCGAAATGAATATGGCTAAGGTCGTAGCGGGGGACGCCTTCCAGTTTGAAAGAGAAGGTTATTTTGTTGTTGACACCGAAAGCAATACCGATAAGCTGATCTTTAATCGTACAGTAACCTTGCGTGATAGCTGGGGGAAAAAGTAAATGTTAAAAATATATAACTCCCTTAGTAATCAAAAAGAAGAGTTTATCCCTATTCAGGCCGGTAAGGTCAATATGTATGTTTGCGGTATGACCGTATACGATTTTTGTCATATAGGCCATGCCAGGGTATTGGTAGTATTTGACGTGATTAATCGTTATTTACGACAGATTTACGGCCAAGATAATATCACTTATGTCCGCAACATTACCGATATCGACGACAAAATTATTGCACGGGCTATAGAAAATGGCGAAGACATTGCCGAATTAACCGATAGGTTTATCCAAGCAATGCATGAAGACGCTGATGCCTTGGGGGTACAAAGGCCGGATATTGAACCACGAGCTACTCAGCATATGGATGAGATCATTGCCATGATCTCAACCTTGGTGGAAAAAGGTATCGCATATGCCGCTGATAATGGTGATGTTTATTACCAAGTCGACAAATTTTCCAATTATGGAAAATTAGCTAAAAAAAATCTTGATGACTTACAGGCTGGAAGCCGAGTCGATGTCGATCAACATAAACGCAATCCCTTGGACTTCGTACTCTGGAAGTCTGCTAAACCGGATGAACCGAAGTGGAACTCTCCCTGGGGAGATGGTCGTCCTGGTTGGCATATCGAGTGTTCCGCCATGTCCACTAAATGTCTAGGTGATCATTTTGATATTCACGGTGGTGGTAAAGATCTCCAGTTTCCCCATCATGAAAATGAGATTGCCCAATCGGAAGGTTGTACTGGCCATAAGTTTGTAAATTACTGGATTCATAATGGCTTTGTGCGTGTTGACGACGAAAAAATGTCCAAATCATTGGGTAATTTTTTCATAATTCGAGACGTATTAAAGAGTTTTTCTGCCGAAGTGATCCGCTATTTTATCTTAAATAGTCATTATCGGAGTGCCTTAAATTACTCCGATGAAAATTTGGAAAAAGCCAAAGCCTCCTTAACTACTTTGTATCAGGCTTTATTAGAGTTTGATATCAATCAGGCTAGTGAGTTAGACGATGAGCACAGCCAACGTTTTAAGGAATCGATGAATGATGACTTTAATACGCCCATCGCTATTTCAGTATTATTTGAGATTGCTCATGAGATGAATAAAATTAAAGGGACGGATAAGGAAAAAGCGAGTCAGCTGGCAGCTCAGTTAAAATCACTTGCAGGAGTGTTAGGATTGCTACAACAAAATCCTCAAGATTTTTTACAGGGTAAATTAGGTGTTAATGAAGACGGTTTAAGTGATTCGGATATTGAAGAACTAATCGTTAAGCGTAAACAAGCTAAATCCGACAAAAACTGGTCTGAATGTGATCAAATTAGAGATCAGCTACAGGATGCTGGAATTATTTTAGAAGATACGCCACAGGGAACGCGTTGGCGCAGAAGTTAAAAAAATAAAAACTATCTTAGGAAAACATTAAAGCAGGCTAAAATAGCCTGCTTTTTTGTTTTTAATGCAGAATATTTAATTTAATTAAAACGTGGAACATAAGATACCCAATGTCCATCCACAGTTTTAGTATTTCCTGCAGGATCAAGAACTGTAACCGACTTATCCGGATGTATGGTAACGGATACTATATCATCTGAATCGGTTTTAACGGTTAAGCCATTATCCAACGTTGCACCAAATACCTTAATTGCTCTTCTCATTCCTCTAGCCATGGTTTCCTCCCATAATTTAATACCACAGTAAATCACTCAGGAATAGTATAAGGGTGTAGCTGCCACAGATCAAGGTTTTATTTTAATTAAATAAGAATAAACTAAAATACTATTATGTAAATTGGGGTTATAAAGCCCCATGAAATTTAACGAAATAATTTTCCAAGCAAACCGAGCACAGATTCGACCAGTTCGGCTCCGGCATCATTTGGTACTTCATATGTGGAAAATTCCCGTTGATATTTGGGCGGTGGTGGAGGGGGATTGGTTCTTTTTTGATGTTCTTTACGTTGTGCTACTTTTTCATGCAGAATTTGGCCACCGGCTTTTTTCCATTCCAGTAATTGAGTTATTTCGCCACTGTCCAGCCAAATTCCATGTTCTTTACATTGATCGATTACCACTCCACTGCGATGACCGTAAATAGTCCTTTTCATAAAAGTACGACAGACCGGACATTTTACGTACTTGACTTTTTTGTGTTTCTGGTAACGCTCGTTGCTAATGTTGGTGATCTGTTGATCGTTAATATTAAAAACTGGCGAAACAGAATGTTCCATTAGAGATTCGATTTCGCCTGGATCAAAAAATAGCCCAAAACATTGATCACAGCGTTCAATATAAAAACCGCCATCAATATTTAAATTGATAGTATGTAACGGAATATCACAATGGGGACAGGTTCGATCCGACTCATGAGAGTGCTTGGAATAATCATATCGATGCTGCAGATCGATATCGTTTCTAGTCCGGCAATATAAACAGATATTGGTATTGGCCGCTAAGGGAGCGGAACAGCTGGTGCAACGTGCCATCTACATATTATCCAGAATTTCCTTCTTTTTAGCCGAATACTCCTCTTCGTTTATCAACTCGGCTTCGTACATTTTTTTTAACTTGGCCAATTTAGCCATATTATCATCATTAGCATTGTTTTGTTTTTGATTCTCTTGAAAATTATTACCCATAGCTTGCGCCATATTCTGACCAAAGCCCATACCGGCTCCTAGTCCCATACCAATTCCTGCAGCTCCTCCTTCGTTTTGAGCGGCATCTCGCATGGCTTCCACTTGTTGCACACCCGCAAAGGTCATACCAACGGCTTTAGCTGCTTGAGCTTCAGCGGTCAGATCGGCAATACGGTTAATACGTCTTAAGGTATCATCATCAAAACTGGTGCCTTCAATACGAAAATCGGTAATATCAAAGCCTAGTTTTTGAAAATCATGGCTAAGCTTGTCATGCATGCCATGTACGATCTCTTCTCGCTTGGAATCGATTTCAGCATAAGAATACTGGCTTTCGGCCAAATAATCAGTTAATGGTTGGATAATACGGTCGGACATTACATTACGGAAATCATCAACGTAAAAGTTAGCATTACTTCCGACTACGTTAATAAAAAAATTACGGGGATCTGAAATTTTATAGCTGTAATTGCCATAGGCTTTTAAACCAACTGGGAATTGATATTTGGGATCTTCATATTTTATCGCTGATGAGGTTCCCCATTTTTGATCCAGTATTTTGGTTTTTCGAAAAAAATAAATAGCGACTTTATGCTCACTTTCAAAAAATTGCATAAATTTTTTCACGGTAGTCCAAAAGGGAACATTATCAGTTTTCAAGGAAATTATTTTTTCTTTTTCCAAGACATAGCGGATTTTTCCTTCATAGACGAAAACACACCCTTGTCCGGGGCCAATTATTAATTTAGAGGCATTTTTAATTTCGTCGCCATTATCGGTCCATTGATAGAAAAGTGCATTGGGATCAGGATCTTTCCATTCAATAACTGAGCGTAGTTGGCGCTTGACACCGTCAAATATTGGCATATTTTGTCCCCTAAAAAATAAAACTTATGTTATTCTGCATTGAATTATAGTTTATACTTAAAATATATATCAGATAAAGTCTACATTATTATGCTTGAACCAACTGAAGGCAATCATAAAATTTTATTAGTTGATGACGTTCAGTCTAATATTAAGCTAATGGAAACAGCGCTTGCCAAAAATAATTATACTCTGGTATTTGCCAATAATGGACCTGCCGCAATTAAACTCGCTCAGCAAGTTCTACCCGACTTGATTTTATTGGACATTATGATGCCTGAAATGGATGGCTTTAAGGTCTGTGAAAAATTGAAGACCATTCCTGAAACCAAAAATATTCCAATCATTTTTGTGACGGCCAAAATTACCGAAGAAGATGAGATGCGTGGTTTTGAGTTAGGAGCTATCGACTACATCACGAAGCCTATCCGATATGCTATTTTAAATGCTAGAGTACGTACTCATCTGGAGTTAAAAGATAAAACAGACCGCTTAATTCATTTTTCAACTATCGATGATTTAACCGGAATAGCCAACCATCGACATTTCATTACAGTATTTGAGCAAAGCTGGAATCATGCAATTCGTGCTAAGGAATCGGTTGCTTTAATGATGATCGATGTTGATTTTTTTAAACGCTTTAACGACCGTTATGGTCATTTAAGAGGAGATGACTGCTTATCAACGGTCGCTAGCTGTTTAGTTGAGGCGATGAATCGATCTACCGATTTTGTAGCACGATATGGCGGTGAGGAATTTGTTTGCGTATTACCTTCAACAGAGATAGGAGGAGCCTTAGCGATTGCTGAGGAATTACGCAAAAAAGTAGAAAACTTGGAAGTTAAGAACCAGGATTCTGCGATTAGTGAATTTGTCACGATTAGCATTGGTGTATCAGCATTGGTTCCGGAACGTGGTCAGCGTATAGAACACATCATTGAAAAGGCCGATACAGCACTTTATCAAGCCAAAAAAGATGGACGTAATAGAGTTCGACATAATCCATAATACCTTTACTCAAAAACATCTTTTATCGTTAAGAATAAAAAACAGAATCATTTCTTGCATTCTCTTACAATTCATCTAATATTTATCTAATTGAATATTAAAAACGTAGAAAAACCTCGATATAACCATGATTTAGCAATTCCAAAATTAAAATATTCCATTTAAAAATAATAATTTAGGAGAAGTCCAAATGGAAAAGGCCCTTGTTATTAATCCGGATAAATGTACCGGTTGTCTGCAATGTGAACTCGCCTGCTCTTTTGAAAACGAAGGTTTGTTTAACCCATCAAAATCACGCATAAAGGTATTTGTCTTTCATCAAGAGGGACGTTTTGTTCCCTACACCTGTACTCAATGTGCCGAAGCATGGTGTCAGCAAGCTTGTCCGGTTGATGCTATATCCTTGAATAGTCTTACCGGGGCTAAAGAGGTCAATGACAGCAGTTGTGTTGGCTGTAAGGTTTGTACCATATCCTGTCCTTTCGGAACCATTAATTATAATCAGTCGACCGGTAAGGTCATTAAATGTGATTTATGCGGAGGTGATCCCAAGTGTGCGGAGGCCTGTCCTACTCAAGCAATCACATATGTCGATGCAAATCAAACCGGTATGGATAAAATGCGTCAATGGGCTAAAGAAACTGATAATAATGCGGTTACCGCGTAAAAGGAGAATGAAAAATGTCTTGGACAGGAAAAATTTTACGAGTCAATTTAACTTCTGGCAAAATCTCCTCGGAACCTCTCAATGAAGAATGGAAGAACGATTATTTGGGCTCTCGAGGTTTAGCATCAAAGTATCTGTGTGAAGAGATCGACCCAAAGTGTGATCCACTAGGACCGGACAATAAATTGATTATGGCTACCGGTCCTCTGACCGGAACCATGGCCTCAACCGGTGGACGTTATGTTGTGGTGACCAAAGGGCCGTTAACCAACTGCATAGCCTGTTCTAACTCCGGGGGTTTTATTGGTAATGAAATCAAAAATGCCGGTTGGGATATGATTATCTTTGAAGGTAAAGCACCTAATCCGGTTTATCTCTATGTAGAAAACGATCAGGTTGAATTATTACCAGCCGACGATATTTGGGGTACTTCGGTATGGCAAACCGATGAATGGTTACATAATAAACACCAAGATCCAATGCTGCGTATTTCTGCTGTCGGAGTTTCGGCGGAAAAAGGTTGTTTATATGCTGCGGTTATCAATGATCTTCATCGTGCTGCGGGACGTTCCGGTGTCGGCACGGTAATGGCCTCAAAAAATTTAAAAGCAGTCGCTGTCAGAGGAACCAAGGGTGTTGGTAACCTCGCTGATGCACAGGGATTTATGCAAGCCGTTAAAGATGGTAAGGCCGTATTGGCCGAAAATGCTGTTACCGGCCAGGGCCTACCAACCTATGGTACCCAGGTATTAATGAACGTGATTAATGAGGTTGGTGCTTTACCGACCAGAAATATGCGTGAGGTACAGTTTGAAGGAGCTCATGCGATATCCGGGGAAGCGATGCATGAACCCCGTAAATCCGATGGTAAACCAAACTTAACGACTAATGCCGCCTGTTTTGGTTGCACGATTGCCTGTGGTCGAATTTCGACTATAGATCAAGGACATTTCACTATTGAAAACAAAGCTAAATATTGGGGTAATTCCGGTGGTTTAGAATATGAAGCAGCATGGGCCTTGGGCGCCGATACCGGTGTGGATGATCTGGACGCTCTCACCTATGCTAATTTCTTATGTAATGAAGATGGATTTGATCCAATTTCCTTCGGTGCTACAGTGGCGGCGGCTATGGAATTGTATGAAGAAGGGGTTATCAGCGATGAACAAACCGGTGGTGTGGCCTTTAATTTTGGTAATGCTGAAGCGCTAAGTAAGGCAGCTGAATGGATTTCAAATGGTGAAGGATTTGGAGCTGATTTAGCTCTAGGTTCAAAGCGTTTGTGTGAAAAATATGGTCGTCCGGAACTTTCTATGACTGTTAAGGGCCAAGAATTTCCGGCTTACGATCCACGTGGTATTCAGGGTATTGGACTTAACTATGCTACTTCTAATCGAGGCGCCTGCCACTTAAGAGGATACACGGTTTCATCGGAGATATTAGGAATTCCGGAAAAAACCGATCCGTTAACTGCAGAAGGTAAACCTGCATTGGTTAAAGCTTTTCAAGATGCTACGGCGGCGGTTGATTCCTCTGGACTTTGTATTTTTACTACCTTTGCCTGGACGCTAGACAATATCGCGCCACAAATCGAAGCGGCTTGCGGTGGAGGTTGGACTCCCGAACGTATGTTAGAAATGGGGGAACGAATCTGGAATATGGAGCGTGAATTTAATTTGAATGCAGGTATCACTGCAGCCGATGATAATTTACCGCCACGTTTGCGAAATGAACCTGCCAAAACCGGTCCAGCAGCTGGTTTAACTTCAAAAGTGGAAGAAATGATGCCGGAATACTACCAGGAAAGAGGTTGGGGTAGTGATGGCGTACCTACTGATGAGACCAAAAAGCGTTTAGGTCTGGCGGATTAAATTTCTATAAATCAGTTTTGTTTTATTGCCGATTGAGTTTTATAAACTTGGTCGGCAATTTTTCTTTAAACGAGGACTTTTATGCAATATGTAATTGTTGGAGTTGGACCGGCAGGAATAACCGCCTGTGAAACCATTCGTAAAATGGAGCCCAATGCTGAAATTTCTCTTGTGACCGGCCAAAATGAACCGCCATATTCACGTATGGCAATTCCCTATTTATTGGAAGAAAAAATTTCCGAAAGTGGTACTTATCTACGACATGATATTTATCACTTCAATCAACTAAAAGTTAAAATAATACATGATTCCGCCCTAAAAATAGATTGTTTAAACAAAGATATATCTCTAGAAAGTGGAAATAACATTAAGTATGATAAATTGCTTTTAGCCACAGGAGCAAGTCCTATATCTCCGCCAATTCCAGGTATTGACCTTGATGCGGTACGAAATTGCTGGACCCTGGACGATGCACGTCATATTGCCGAAAAAGCGACCCAAGGATCTTCTGTGGTATTAATGGGAGCCGGTTTTATCGGTTGTATTATTTTGGAGTCATTGGTCAAACGGGGAGTTAAATTAACCGTCGTCGAAATGGGTGATCGAATGGTTCCCCGTATGTTGGATGACACGGCAGGAGGGATGTTAAAATCCTGGTGTGAGTCAAAAGGCGTGACTATATTGACCGGCCATCAAGTGACTTCCATTAATGAAAAAGAGAGTGGTTTAACGGTTGAGATTAAAGATTCTCAATCATTAGACGCCGACTTGGTCATATGTGCCACAGGGGTTAAGTCCAATATCGACTTTTTAACAGGTTCCGGGATTGAAATCGATCAAGGGGTTAAGGTTAATCAATTTTTACAAACCAATATTGAAAATGTCTATGCCGCGGGCGATGTTGCACAAGGTAAAGACTTTTCCGATAATTCCTGGCATGTTCAAGCGATACAACCCACTGCAGTTGAACATGGCCGGATTGCCGGTTTAAACATGGTCGATTCGGAAAGTTGTGAACACCATGGCAGTATTAATATGAATATTTTGGATACCTTGGGATTGATCTCAACTTCTTTCGGTCAATGGATGGGTGTTCCCGGCGGTGAGCAAAGCATTTTACTCGATAAAAAACGTCATAAATATTTGAACTTACAATTTGATGGTGAGTGCTTAGTGGGATTAACTAGCTTAGGACACACTGATAATATTGGTGTGGTACGCGGTTTAATTCGAGGCAAGGTTAAATTAGGGAATTGGAAAGAACGCTTAATGCAGGATCCCAGCCGTTTAATGGAGGCCTATTTGGCAACATCGATTGGTTTATCCTGAGAACTAAGTATTATGAAAATTACTTTAAAATGTTTCGCCACCTTAAGTAAACATCTTCCTGCGCATGCCAAAGCAAATGCGGCTGTGGTCGAGGTGAGCGATAACATAACTGTTCACGAAGCCATAGATTATTTTAAAATAGACCGGGATGAAGCCCACCTGGTGATTGTCAACGGAATCTTTATCTGTCCTCCGGACAGGGATAGTGCCATTCTTAAAGAAAATGATACCCTAGCTCTCTGGCCGGAAGTGGCTGGAGGATAAAAACCAAAATATGGGATCGAATTCAGTTCAAAAAGAGATGAGTTATAGTCGGCAGGAATTTTTTAACCAATTTAAGGTTTTTGCCTCTCAACTCGACCATTTCGTGGAAAAAAATCAAATTATTATTCTCGAAAATAATCGACAAGTTCGACTTTTTATTTCTGAGAATAACAGCCGACAATTAGGTTCTTTGCTATTACCTAATCTAACCGTGAAAATAGAATTTCAAGATTATTCATTACAACAACAGAATGAGTTTATCGACAGATTTAACCAGTCCTTCCAACGCGGTGGCGGATAGTGGTTTTTAATGACAAGCAATTACTGCGTTATAGTCGGCATATTTTATTACCGGAAATTGCTGTTGAAGGGCAGGAAAAGTTATACGCTAGCAAAGTTTTGATAGTCGGTGTAGGGGGATTAGGTTCTCCTGCGGCATTGTATCTGGCAGCAAGCGGTGTAGGGCAAATAACGATAGCCGATCCGGACATCGTTGAATTAAACAATTTACAGCGCCAAATTGTTCACCATGAATTAAGTCTTGGCCAGGCCAAAGTTGAATCTGCCGCCGACAGTATGAGGAAAATCAATTCCGAAATTAACGTTATTCCACTGCAAAGTCGTTTACAAGCTGAAGAACTGGATCCATTGGTGGCTACTGTTAATCTAGTGCTAGATTGTAGTGATAATTTGTCGACCCGATTTGCAATTAATAAAGCTTGTGTAAATAATAAAAAACCTTTGGTTTCGGCTGCAGCAATACGTTGGGAGGGACAGATATCGGTCTATCATAGCGGTTATCAGAACAGTCCTTGTTATCATTGTTTTTATGGTGGAAGTTCTGACAGCGATCAATCCTGCAGTAAAAATGGTGTGCTTTCTCCCGTTGTGGGTGTATTAGGCAGTATGCAGGCAATTGAGGCGATTAAATTACTCACCGATTGCGGTGACAATCTGATTGGACGAGTGCTATTATTGGATGCCTTGAGTATGCAATGGGAAAGTATGCAACTACCAAAAAATCCCTCCTGCGAAGTGTGTGGAAACCGAGACCGCTAAAGTTCATGAATGATTTGTCGACGGCCAGTGTTCAAGCCGTAAAACTTTTATTAAGTTTTGACCCGGAGCTATGGGAGATTATTTTAATATCGTTTAGCGTCTCCATACGTGCCGTATTTATCGCAACCCCGCCGGCAATTATGATTGCCTTTTGTTTGTCCTATTTTAGTTTTCCCGGACGTCGCATCGTCATCTCTATTTTCAATACTTCTATGGCTATACCTGCGGTGGTTGTAGGTTTAACCTTGTATTTACTCTTGTCTCGTGCCGGCCCTTTAGGCGATTGGAAACTGCTATTTACTCAAGAAGCTATGATAATGGGACAGGTCGTCTTATGTTTTCCATTATTGGTTGCTCTCAGTCATGCCACTTTACAGGCAACTGATAGGAGGGCTTGGGAAACGGCATTAACGTTAGGGGCTCACCCGTTTCGAGCTGCATTTACAGTGCTAAAAGAAGCTCGTTTTGGTTTAATGGCGGCGGTAATAGCAGGTTTTGGGCGTATCATTGCTGAAGTGGGAAGTTCCATGATGGTGGGGGGAAATATTCTCCATTATACGCGTAATATTCCCACCGCTATTGCTTTGGAAACCAGCAAAGGAGCTTTTGCCCAAGGTATTGCATTAGGGTTGGTATTGTTGATCTTGGCATTATTCCTAAACTTGTTGTTAACGTATTTTCAAGGGCGCGGTGAGGCTATATCGTGACTCTTGTAAAAGGATTAGAATCAGCACAGTCATTATTCTCCTTAACCATAGAAGATATCTGTTTTATTCGTAACAGTCAGCAAATTTTAAATAATATCTCTTTATCTATAACGGCTGGTGACTTTATATTAATGACTGGTCACAATGGCTCGGGAAAATCGACTTTATTAAAAATTCTTTCCGGTCTATTACAACCGAACAAATTCTGGCATTTGGCGCAGCAGACGGCTGAACGTAAAAACTGGAAACAATCTAAAAAATTTTTACGACGTAAATTTTGTTATTTACACCAAACCCCCTATCTTTTTGCCGGCACTGTTTATGATAATATTGCCTACGGTTTAAAACGTCAGGGTGTGGCTAAAAATCTTATTGATGCTAAAGTACGGGAGGCCTTACAGGCCATCTCCTTAGAACATTTAATTCATCGTGATAGTCGGCAGCTTTCAGGTGGAGAAAAACAACGAGTGGCTATTGCTCGCTCTTGGGTTATACGTCCGCAATTTATTTTATTAGATGAACCTTTTGCCAATATGGATAAGCATTCTCGCCGGGATTGTTATGCTTTGGTTAATCAATTAAAAGATGATGGGATTGGGGTAATTTTAACCAGTCACGATGCCCATAGTGGAGAACTAAAATTTAATCGACACATGCACCTGTATCAGGGCTGTATAAGTGAAAAAACAGGAAAAAATTAATATGGATACAATTACTGTTGAACAAGCGTTGGCAATTATAAAACAGCATATGGAACCATTAAAAAATGAGCAAACTATTATATTACCAAATGCTCTAGGTAAAACACTTGCTGTAGATGTTATCTCGCCAATGAATGTTCCGGTTTACAATAATTCGGCCATGGATGGTTATGCTTTTATCGCTAATGATTTCCCTGAACAAGGAACTACTGAGTTAACCAATATTGGTACAGCCTATGCCGGTATTCCGTTTGAAGGTAGTCTATCAGCAGGACAATGTATTCGTATTATGACCGGGGCAAAAATGCCGGAAAATGCGGATACGGTAGTAGAACAAGAAAAGGTCTCTGTAAATGATGACCAAATAAGCATTCCCAATGATATAAAATTGGGGCAAAATGTTCGTAAAATTGGTGAAGATATTGCTAAAGATAGTGTGGTACTAGCAGCCGGAGACACTATCGGTTCCGCGCAATTGGGAGTATTAGCATCTTTAGGTATCGCCTCGCTAAAAGTTAGACGCAAATTAAGGGTGGCTATTTTTTCCAGTGGTGATGAAATCCGCAGTATAGGGGAATCCTTGGATGGAAGTCAAATCTATGATAGTAATCGTTACACAATTACCGGTATGTTAAATGATCTAGGAGTGGAAGTAGTCGACATGGGGGTGGTTCCCGATGAGAAAGAGACGATTGCGGCTGCATTGGCTCAAGGAGCTGCTGAAGCAGATATGATTATCACGTCCGGTGGTGTTTCGGTTGGTGATGCCGATTATATTAAACAATGTCTGGATGATATGGGTGAAACTTATTTTAATAAATTACATTTAAAACCAGGTCGACCTTTAACTTTTGGACATATCAACAATTGTCATTTTTTCGGTCTTCCGGGTAACCCGGTAGCAGTGATGGTAACGTTTATGTATTTTGTTCGTCCGGCACTAAAAATGCTGATGGGACATGCGGATTATCAGTTACTGGATTTAAAGATACCGTGTTTAACTGCTTTACGAAAACTGCCGGGACGAACAGAAATTCAACGTGGTATTCTGGAACAAGATGAGCAACAAGGTTTGGTGGTTAAAACCAGTGGCAAACAAGGTTCAGGCGTTTTAAGTTCAATGAATAAAGGGAATTGTTTTATCTATTTAGACCATAACGGTGAGAGTATTAATCCTGGTGATATGGTAACAGTCCATCCATTTAAATTGTTTTAGAATAAATAGTTGTAATGCAATGATATTGCTATATTTCTTTGCCATGAAATATGGAGTAATAGCGAAAGCGGGCTGGTGCATGAGAGGATACGCCGGAAATGACGACGACAATGATTAAAAGCAAAAATTCCCAGTCCGGAAATATCGGTATAAACATAAGAAATACAAGCTTAATAATAATGGACAGTCCACGATTTTGCAGCAACCATTTAGCATTAGACCACAAGCTTATAGCAATCATGGCAATACCGGATACGATGGTAGCAAGAAAATAGGGGTGCCAGAGTGATTTTTCGACATTAAACAAAATACCCCCGGCTAATCCCAATAATCCGATAAGATGAATGGTGCGAAGAATAATGTCAGTCCAACGTTTGCCGGGAAAACCACGAGATTGTGACGGGAAAATGAGTGCTTTAATAGACATGGCGTTATTTTATCTGAAAATTACATCTTTAGCTAATGATGTGAAAGTTTTTAAATAACAATAAGATGATGAACATTCTTAAAGATATATCTAAAGAACTGTATAAGCATAAATACATGCTGGCAACTGCGGAATCATGTACTGGTGGACTGGTAGCAAAACTGATAACGGATCAGGCCGGTAGTTCAGATTGGTTTGAGCGAGGTTTTATAACCTATAGTAATCAAGCTAAAATGGAGTTACTCGGGGTAAAAGCGGAAACTCTTGAACAATACGGCGCAGTTAGTCTTGAAACTGCTCGAGAAATGGCACTAGGATGTCTATCCCGTTCGCATGCCCAGTATAGCCTCAGCATTACCGGTATTGCCGGACCTGGGGGGGGAAATAAAGGAAAACCGGTGGGAATGGTCTGTTTTGGCTTAGCAAAGATGCAAAAGGACAAAATTGAAGTCATTGTTGATACCCAATACTTCAACGGTGATCGGAATACTATTCGAGAATTAGCGGCTGAACATGCCTTAGACCAACTATATAAATTTTTATAAACCATGTTATGAACTATGAATGAACTGATTTTTATAGCGCTCGGAGGAGCAACCGGTGCGTTGATGCGATTTGGCGTATCCAATGCCGTATACAGCTATATGGGACGTGATTTTCCCTATGGGACGCTTAGCGTTAACATTATAGGCTCGTTATTTATTGGGATGTTTTTTGTTTTATTAACGGAACGTCTTACTTATGGTGCTGATGTTAGGGCCTTTGTAATGGTTGGCTTGTTAGGGGCTTTTACTACTTTTTCGACTTTTTCCCTTGAGACGTTACTATTAATCCAGCAAGGTAATCTGAGTAGGGCGTTTATCAATATTATTGCTAGCGTCTTACTTTGTCTATTAGCTACTTGGATTGGAATGGTATTAACGAGGAGTTTATAGATCATGATGAGAAATAATACCGAACAGACTTTGGTACGAGTTTATACCATAGAAGGGAAATGTGATCTGGATATGGTTCTGGAACAATTATTTGCTAAAGACAATATTAGCGGCTTAACAGTGTTTAGAGGGATAGCAGGTTTCGGACCGCACCATCATATGCATAAAGCCAGTATTTTGGACCTCTCCAATAAACTGCCCTTGGTATTAGAGTTTTTTCATCACAATGAAGGTGTTGAGGAAATAATTGAATGGGTCCATCAATTGGTTGAAGGGTCTCATATTGTGCACTGGAAAGTAAATTTATCCTATTGAATAGTTACCCTATTGATATTTGGCGGCATCATGTACAATATGGCAATTTTTACCACTTATAAACTCACAACGATTGAAGAAAAGTTATGTTAGATCCAAAAACATTACGCAATAACCTGGCAGAGATTACCGCACAACTCGCACGACGTGGATATACCCTGGATACAGAGAAATTCCAGGAGATGGAGTCCAGACGTAAAGAATTGCAAGTAAAAACAGAAAATTTACAGAGTGATAGAAACAAATTCTCTAAAGCCATTGGGCAAGCTAAGGCCAAAGGTGAAGATGCCAGTGAAATTATGGCCTCAGTAGGGCGTATAGGTGGTGAACTAAAACAGACTGAAGCAGAGCTAAAAACGTTACAGGAAGAGCTTAACCTTTGGATTATGGGAATTCCCAACGTTCCCCATGAATCCATACCTGATGGTGAAAGTGAAGATGATAATAAAGAACTCAGACGTTGGGGAGATATTCCACAATTTGCCTTTGACATAAAAGATCATGTAGATCTGGGGGCTGCCTTAGGACAGGGCTGGAATAAGAAGGGTGGTTTAATGGACTTTGAAACGGCGGCCAAGATATCCGGTGCTCGTTTTAGTGTTCTGAAAGGAGCTTTAGCTCGGATGCATCGTGCATTGATTCAACTAATGTTAGATACTCACACGAGTGAACACGGCTATAGCGAAAACTATGTTCCTTATTTGGTTAAAGACGATGCTTTGTTAGGTACCGGTCAATTACCTAAATTTGCCGAAGATCTGTTTGCAGTCAGTAATGGTGAGAGCGGCGAAACCGCTTTTCATTTAATCCCGACAGCTGAAGTACCGGTAACCAATATGGTTCGAGAGTCCATATTAGATGCCGATGAATTGCCCTTGCGCATAACGGCTCATACACCTTGTTTCCGCAGCGAGGCAGGTGCATATGGTAAAGATGTTAGAGGTTTAATTCGGCAGCATCAGTTTGAAAAAGTTGAGCTGGTTCAGATTTGTACTCCAAAACAATCTATGCAAGCGCTGGAAGAATTAACCGGTCATGCCGAGAAGATTCTGCAATTATTAGAATTACCCTACCGAGTGGTAGAGTTATGTACTGGTGATATTGGATTTTCATCGACTAAAACCTATGATTTGGAAGTTTGGATGCCTGGTCAGGAAACCTATCGGGAAATCTCCTCCTGTAGTTGCTTTACAGATTTTCAAGCTCGTCGTATGAAAGCTAGGTGGCGTAATCCCGAGACCGGCAAGCCAGAATTGGTGCATACTCTTAACGGCTCCGGTCTTGCTGTAGGTCGGGCTTTGGTGGCGATTATGGAAAATTATCAACAAGCCGATGGTACGATTAAAGTACCGGAAGTCTTAGAACCTTATATGGGTGGTATAAATATTATCGAATAAGAATTTTCTGCATCTTGCGTGAACTGATATAAAACAGGCTGATATTTATCAGCCTGTCTGTTGTTCGGCGCATCTTCATCTATTACCATCAAGTCACCTCTAAAAATCTTCAAATAAAGCAATTCCAGATTCGTATTAATCCATCGATAAAATAAAAAATCAATAAAAGTTTATTTGTGATTCTAAGTGAGTTAATCTTAATAAGCGTGTAATCAGATTTATGTGTAAGGTAGATATAATTTTATTCCCCAAAGCATTATTTGGTTTTTTGTACACATATAAATTTTTATATTTACAATTCAATCGGTAATAAGAATTAATTACATTTGCCGTAATAATAATATTAAAAGGTTTTGAAATATGTACGATTATAGTAAATACGATAGTGAAATTTTCTCTTGTACTATAAAAAATAAGACTGCAATTATTTCGCCTCAGGAAAAGGCATTTAAGGTTTCTTTAGATGGTTCTTATCTACAAGAATTTATTCATTGCCTGAACACCGTCGAAATGGATGATGATATTAAAGGTATTCTAATAATGGATACCGCTGAATATCAAGGTGTAGAAAACCTCAAGGCATTTATTGAAAGTTTGCATAATGAAAAGGCTTCTTACGTTAAGGAGAGAGGAGTTACCCGCTATGGAAATGCTGCTAAGGGGCTAACTCTCAGTTTAAATCAATTTGCAAAGCCTATTGTGGTTGGCATTCAAGGGGATGTACCAATCGATTCCTTTGGTTTTTTCATGGCCTGTGACTATCGTATAGCGGCAACCGATATGCAGATTCATTTCCCGGGAATGGATATGGGGATACTCCCTACTGGTGCAGTTACCTTCTTTTTAAATAAAGAGATCGGTCCCAGTTGTACCTTGGATTTGTTTTTGTCAGGTGAAAATCTTTCTGCGGATCAGGCCAAAAATTTAAAAATTGTTAATAAGGTTGTTGGCGAGAGCGATTTGGAGTCTGCTGGTTTAGCTAAACTAGAACAATACTATAATCATCCCGAACAGGCTGTAAATATGAATAAACAGCTAATTAAAGCTAAAACCTATGAAATTGAGGAACATTTCGAGCGGGCAATTAGACTAATGTGGAACTCAGTTTTAAACCATTAAAATGAGATTGTTATTTTTTAAAGGTTGATAGTTTCAAACTGACCATTTTCGTATTTAAGAAAACTTCCGCTAGAGTACCAGGCTGATAATACTCTCCGTTCTAGCTTTTTATTGTCAATTTTAAAAGTGTGAGTATCGGGACGGTGAGTATGGCCATGGATTAAAACATCGGCTTGATGTTCTGACATGATTTGTTCAACAGCTTGTTGGTTGACGTCATCAATATATTCACCTTGTCCTGAATGGCGAGTTCTTTGTTTGTAATTATCCTGACTTTGTTTACGTGCTTCCAGAGCCATTTGGTATCGCTCAGGTATGCTTTTGCTAAGGAAGTTTTGTTGCCAGTTGGGATCACGAAACATACTTCGAAGCTGTTGATATTCTTGATCGTCGGTACATAGAATATCACCATGAGACAATAATAACCGAATATTATCCAGTTTTAAGAAATAGGGGTCATCGAGCAATTGAAACCCAGTTATTTTTTCAAATTGTTTACCAATTAGAAAGTCACGATTGCCGTGCATAAAATAGGTTTTAATTGATTGTTCACTAAGCCACCGAAGCTGAGAAAAAATTATCGCTACAGCTTCGGAGCAATTTTCGTTGTCAACATAGTCATCGCCAATCCACACTTCGAAAAAATCTCCCAGAATATATACAGCTGAGATATGCTCAACATTGTCATGACAATATTGCATGAATCGTTGAAAATGTTTCAATATTTCAGGTGTTTGTTCACCCAAATGAAGATCGGCTAAGAACAGATGTTGCATAAATTGTTATAACTTAGGACATAGTTGCTGAAATAATGGTAACAGGTTCAACGGGAACATCTTGATGAAATCCGCTAGAACCGGTTTGCACTGCTTTAATTGATTCAACGACATCTATTCCATCAACGACCTTACCAAATACACAGTATCCCCAACCATCAGGAGTTTCTGAACGGAAGTTTAAGAAAGTATTATCTTTTACATTGATAAAAAATTGTGAAGAGGCAGAATGAGGATCCGGAGTACGAGCCATAGCTATAGTACCGTAATCGTTGCTTAATCCATTGTTTGCTTCATTCTCAATGTTGTCACGGGTTGGCTTTTCGCTCATATCTTCCAACATACCGCCACCTTGGATCATAAAACCATCGATTACCCGGTGGAAAATGGTACTGTCATAAAACCCCTCTTTGACATACTGTTCAAAGTTAGCTGCCGTTTTAGGCGCGTTTTCATGATCGAGTTCGAGGGTGATATCACCAAAATTTGTTTTAAGTTTAATCATTGCTTTTCCAATAGATTGTTTATTTAATTACACTAACTTTATTAATCGTGACTGTTTTAACCGGTACATCACGAAAACCCCGGTTTACTCCCGTGCGGACATTTTCAATAGCCTTAACCACATCCATACCTTTACTAACACGGCCGAATACCGCATAACCCCAGGCTCGTGGTGTTTTGTCTCTAAAGTTCAAAAAGCTATTGTTTTTGGCATTAATAAAAAATTGTGCGGTTGCAGAATGAGGATCAGAAGTCCTTGCCATAGATATAGTTCCAGGTTTATTTTGAAGGCCGTTTTCTGCTTCGTTTTTGATTGGGGCGTGGGTTTCTTTACGCTTCATCGTTTTATCAAAACCACCACCTTGGATCATAAATTTCTTTATTACACGATGGAAAATGGTGCCATCATAAAAACCTTCGTTCACATAAGTCAAAAAGTTTTTTACCGTTGCAGGTGCTTTATCTTCATATAACTCCAATTCAATATTTCCCATTGAAGTTTCCATTAAGACTTTGGGATTTGCTAAGGCGGTTAGACTGAATACCAGACTGGTTAAAATTGCTAAAACAAGCTTTTTACTAAAGGTTTGCAAAAAAATATTCATAAATGTTCCTGTATACTAGTCGAGATTAACTACAATGGTAGTTTTCAAGTTTTTATTAATTGTATTACTAAATGTGTATGATTAAATTACTTTCAATGCCGAAAGGTTGTCAACCTATAAATATTCGGTTTTGGATTCCATATCGATAAGAAAGTCCCAGACAGTGGCAAAAGACGAAAGGGAAGCTATCCCTAGAATTCAGAATCTTCAGCAAAGTCCATATGTTCAATTAAATCGATGGCAACGCCGACAAAGTCGGTATCCGTAATAATTCCGACCAATTTGTCATTTTCCACGACAGGTAAACAACCGTATTTTTCTTTTTGTAACTCTATTCCCGCCACTCGCAAGCTGTCTTTAGGATGGGCGAAACTGACATTTCCCGTCATAATATCACCTAACGAAATTTGTGACTCGTCAATAAGATGTTTATCTCCTTCTAAAGTGGAAGTACTGGCGCGTAAAACATCTCTTTGTGTGACTAGTCCAACTAATTTAGTGTCATCATCAATCAGGGGAATATGTCTGATTCCCCTTTCATACATGATAGTGCGGGCGGTTTCGAGGTTGTCCGTTTGTTTAAGAGTCACAAGCTCAGTTGTCATTATCTCTTTAACAGTGATCATTCAATCGTCTCCATTAGTCTGTATAATTATTTTTTGCTTAATAATACCAGATATGAGAAATGATGGCAGTATTACTGCCTATTTATTGTTGGAATTCGGGGTATCTAGAGAATAATTAATAACTTTACGGGGACTGAGATAATCATAAACTTCAGGAGTAAGTTTTCCGGGCCGAATTGCCTTTTCAATCCGTATTTCTTTGTTATCCAGCATATCAAAAATAATGGCTTCTTCTTTAGGAATATCCTTGTTATATAAGATAACCTTAGGATGTAAAGAATCCTCTTGGTTCACAGAAATGACCATGCCATAAGAGCCATCGGATAAAAGTACTATTGTGGCTGGGGGATAAACACCCAAACATTTTATAAACATTTCCAATAAAAGTTCATCAATTTCATCTTTTTGATGATTAAACATTTGAGCAACTGCTTCGGAGGGGGTAAGACTTAAACTGATATCTTTGTTATTACAATGATTGTCATAGATATTGGCTATAGCAGTGATTTTTGCCAAGATATTGATTTTATCTCCGGTTAAACCGTTTGGATAACCACTACCATCGACATTTTCGTGATGTTGGACCACGATATCGATTGCTTCATTAGGGAAATTGTCAACTTTGCTAAGTATTTCGGCACCGTAGGTGGGATGTCTAGAATAAATTTCGAACTCAGGTTTAGTCAACGGTGTTACTTTATTAAGTATGGGGCCGGGTACTTTTTCTTTTCCAACATCGTGAAAAAGAGCGCCGATTCCCAGGAGTTTAAGTTCATTTTCGCTCAATCCGAAAGCTTTTCCCAGCAATAGGGATAAAACCGAGACATTCATGTGGTGGAAATAGGCATTTTCATCTTGGCCTAGTTCGTTCATTACATTCACTGCCACATCCGACTCATCTAATAATGATGCCACTGTTTCATCTACCATCTCCGTTACCTCCTGAATTGCTTCAGCAGGACGGGCACGGAAGGAGTTCATGATGTTTTTTACTTTATTGACATTTTCTTTATATTTTTTTTCACAGCGTTGAATACTTCGTTTACGTTCTTTTTGCTGTTTTTTTCGTTCTTCTTTACTGGGAATAACGAAATGAGCCCCATCTTTTGACTCCGCCTCGTCTATCTCTTCAATTTCTTCTGCAGTGGCATCAGAATTATCTTTTTTATTTTTGAGTTCCAAAAGACGCTGATATTCTTGTTCTGTGTATGGAAAGGCATCACTTTTTCCAGGAATTACCCACACTTTTTCAATTAGGCTTTTTTTAAGTTTAAGAATATCTTTTTGGGAGGAGATGGTAAAACTTTTACGCATAAAAGGATTCTTTTCAACTGAATCATCTAGTTCAATATAAACACCTTTGCGTAACCGATAAATCGGCGTTTCAACTTTACGTAAAACTAGCTCATCGTCTAATTCGAATAAACGAGTAAATTTATCGTAAAGTTTGTTAAACACTAAAATGCCCTAAATAAGATTCTAACAATTTAATTATATGGTATGTTTCTATTAAGTTTAAACAAAAACTTACATAGTGGAACTGCAAAGTTTTTCTCGATACCTATGTTGATAGCATTGTTGATAGCTTTTTCGCTTCTACAAGGATTAATCTGAAAACTCAACAGACTTTATTCCCTGCTAGTATTATCTGCAGTTCGTGAATTTTCTTGAATTTTAATTTAACTAAGTAAAACCATGAAAAATCAGATTTATCCTACATATTTTATCCTTGATACATGTTCTAATTGAGCCCGGTTTAATTTTATTTGGGGTTATTATCATGCTTAAAATATTAGTAACTATTTTAGTTCCGCTCTTAGTATTGCTGTCAAGTCAAACACAAGCGGTTAATGTTAATAAATACGACTGGAATAAGGCTGTTAAATGGCGTGTAAATGTGTATGGTGAACCTGTTGATGTCTGTTACAACTATATCAAAAACAGCGTTGATTACCGACAATGTAAAAATAAAGCTAAACAGCTTTTTGCCAAGCGTTGCAGATACGGACAATCACGATATTGTAGTGATAATCTCCGTCGTTCCTCGGTTTCCAAGAATGGTGTGAACAGGACAAAGGCGGTAAAAAAAGCTGGAAAAAATTCAGTAATATTAAAATAATTTGCACGGGATAATATCATTTAATAATGAAAATTTTTATAATAGTGTTCCTTTATCAGTCATCAAGAGAACATTCGGTATGGAATTGGCCAATTTACCCTTATTGCAGATCGTCCTGGTTTTATTGATTTTAGCTGGTACAGTGTTTGGATATAAGCTTGGTAGAAAAAAAGAATTACAAGAACAAGCTAAAATTATTCAAGACAATCAGGTTGAGTATAAGGACACAGTGTCAAAACTCACGGTTGACTATGAAGATAAGTTGAAGGTTTTATATAAGGCAAATGCTAATGAAACGGATAAACTCAATAATTCCCATCAGAAACAAATTACGCAATTGAATGAACAGCATCAGCAATCCCTACAATCGATTGAAACTGGGCATTTAAAAGAAACAGAGCAATTAAATAGTAAACATGGTGAGTTAATACAGCAATTAACTCAAGACAATTTAAAAAAGTTAGAAGAACGTCAAAAGCTACATGATGAGCATGTTGAAAAAGTTATCGCTAAAAGTGATGAAATAGCTGCTGGATTACAGAAAAAGTATGAAGATGAAATGGCTGTGACTCAAAAACAAAATCTGGAATTAAAAGAAAAAATTGGCGAACTAGATAAAGAAGTTTTTAATTTGCAGCATAAAATTGAACAAAATAAAAAAACGAATATGCATTCTTTATCTAAATCCGGAGATAAGCTGATTCGTGTGGTGCGAAGTGTGCAAGAACTGGCAAACGAACTGGATGAGACTTCTCGTACTGTAACCGAAGGGGATTATTCATTTTTTGAAGAAATTCAAGATCAAAGAGATAGAGAAGCTGTATTAAGCTTAACGCATCCCAAAGGCAACAGAGCGGATAAAGAACAGTCGTCAAAAGAAGAAGATGATTAAACTTTAAATATTAGGGAAACTCTTTTCTGGTAAAAAGACTTAGTTTCTTTTCATATTTAAAATGGGGATTATTGCTTGTATTTCTTACCTTGTTGACCTTTTTTAAGGTGAGCATGTTTCCTTCGGATTTGATAGCCTTAAGTGAGCAACGTCTAAAAATCTTACCTGAGATAAGACCGTCATTTATCAGTTATAAAAAGAAATACCATAGATTTCCCGATTCATTACAACATGTGCTCCCAGAATATCTGAATCAAATCCCTGAGTTATTTAGTCGAACCTGAATAATTCACTTTTCAACATGATTGATCAACTCAATTTTTTCGCCATTATATTTTGGTCAACCATTTCACCCCATAATGATAAAAAAGATTTGAGCCAAAAAAGCCGAAGCTTATTTAAAATCTTTCTTAAATTATGTCCCGCTGCAGCCATGATAATATTGATGGCATCACCAAGTTCACCATACAAATAGCAACGATCCAGACGCCCATCATTTTTCATATGTCCTATTTCAGGTTCTATTGCACTTCGGCGCTTGAGCAAGCGTTTATTTCGTCGGGTTACGCCACGCTTTTGCCCTGAGATGTACACGCGTGAATTTTTAATCCCATGACCACGATATCCGCGGTCCACATAACATTCATCCACTGTTTCCTGTGTTAATCGCGCTACCTGGTCCAGTTGTGCACCCAGCGTATGTCCATCATAAGGATTACCCGGGCATGCCATAGCTCCCAAGGCAAAGCCTTCTTTACTCGTCACAGCAAAGCTGGCCTTCACTCCAAATTCATATTTCTTATGAGCCTTACCTGTATTTACAAGTGATATTTTTCTTCGAGGTGTCGTGTGGAAAACTTAAAAATAAAGGCAACAAAAGAATCACTTGGTATCGATTTAAATGTAGATGACGGTGTATTATCATTTGTCGGTAATTCATACCCGGAAAACACTTTTGAACTTTACCAACCCGTATTGGATTGGATTTCAGAATATTTTAGTGGTAATACTAAAGAAAATACCATTATTAACATGGAAATAATTTACTACAATTCATCCTCTTCAAGATTCTTGTACGAAATGTTTGAAAAATTTGATGAAGTGAAAGATATTCACAATATTCAAATTAACTGGGCTTATGACCCTGACAATGACAGCACTGAAGAAGCTGGGGAAGATTTTCAAGATGAGTTTGAAAATCTTGATATCAATTTAATTGCAAAAGAGTAATTTCTATTAATAGCGATTCTGAACATAGCGAATTACTTTGCTAACACTAAGTTTAACGCTGGCAGGACCGCTACGAATGTAAAATGCCTCATCGTTTTTATTAAATAAAAAAACCGGTCGATTAGCCCGCTCACATTCAATTACCAATATGGTTTTATCGTCGATACTATTGACTATTAGATTAATATAATTGGAAAACTCCAAGCCGATATGTTGGCTGAGTAGGTTTTTAAAATGCAGCTTAATTTTATCTTCGTTATCAAACTTATCAGCTTCAATTCCAACAATATTGGCATCATCATCGATACCAATTAACAAAATTCCACCATGAGTATTCATAAATCCAACTAAACCTTTTAACCAGGCAATCTCAATTTCCTTACCGTTTTTACCGCTCTTAAGATTGCATCGCATCGTGGATTTAAATTCCAGAGTTTCACTTTCGCCTAAACGAAGTAATTGATAGATTTCATTTTTAAAATCGTCTTTGCTGATTGATGTTTTGGGTAGATCTTTAAGTTGATGAGAATATTTACGGACCAAAAAATTGGCTAAGATAACCGACATAATAACTAAAATGGCTATACCGGATAAGATTAGAGCGCGTTTTTCATTAATAATATCGGTTAAGGCTTTTTCAGCCACGATAACGCCGGCCAATAGCGATTCATATTGTGGAGTGAGGGTAAAAACTTGATACCACCAGGTATTGCCATCTCTAACAAAAGTTTTTGCTTGGCTTAAAGGATTATTCTGTTTTATCCAATGGTTGACTGAATCAAAAATAACGTAATTGTGACTATCTTTGGCAGGAGCATATAAACTGCCGGTCTGGTGAGTTCCCTTGACAATATGCTGATTACCGGGAGGGAGAATAACTTCGCCGTCTTGACTAATTAAAAAAGCGATATCATTGTTTCCAATTCGACTACTGGTAATCGATTTAGCGATATTCGAAAGGGTAACGTCGAAAGCTAAAATATAATCAATATTGTTTTTGTCTTTCCAACTGGTTGCTCCTGTTACGCCAGGAGTTTTCTGGGTATAAAAACTATACGGTTTAGTCCATTTTATTGGTGTTTCAGGTTTGGTATTTAAACCCATGGTATACCAGGGACGATCCTTACTATTGTATTCGGTTGTTTCCTGCCACTGTTTTATCTGTTGATTATTGCTATTCCATATAGTCCAGGTTGCTGTCTGGCTTTGATTGGAATTGATATGGCGTGAAAGCCAATGTTCGTTGTGACGGGTGAAAAAATATTCCCTACCATTGGAATCGGCTAAAATAACTGCGGAGATTTGCGGAAGTGTTTGTAATATTGGAATAAAGCGTTTATTGAATAGTTGTCCTTGCTCGGGGGTTAACGATTCCAGTTGAGCCCATTTTTTAGACATTACAAGGTTGTCACTTACTGGTTCAAACAAATGAGTTACCTTATCGATAACCATTTTTTTTGTAGAATTAATAATGGCATGACTAATATCGTATTGAATCTGTTTTGAATAATAAAATGCCAATGCTAAAAATAGTGAGATTAATAGTAAAACCAGCAGAATGACATCTCGACTAAGACGTTTTCTAACAGAACTACTTGTTAATGATAAAGAAATTTGCTTTGTCGAAGTCATAACGTAGATTAGATGAAGTTGAAGGTATTCAATTATTTTATTGAAAAATTTTAAAAGTGTCTAATTAAGAAAAGTTTTTAATTCATTGTAAAAAGGTAATGATTTTTACCTCATAAACCATTAGGATGGATAATAACACAAAAAAATACTAAGCCTTATGCAGAACATAATAATGGAACAGGTTAGGCACTTCATAATATTTTTCTTAATAGCGATTGTTATAACTATTGCTTTAGTGACAGCAGCAAATGCGCAAAACTCATTGTTATCAAATCAACAAGCTAACTTAACCGAAAAACAAGATGACACAATAGTCGATATCTTTAAGCTTTTTGAAAAAGAATTAACAATTGCTTATCGATTAGATAGTGCTCCGATGCAGTTCAAAAATTCGCGTGGCCAAGCAGATGGATTGTTAATTGATCTTTGGCGCCTGTGGTCCATTAAATCAGGAATCCAGGTAAAATTTGTTGGCGCGTTTAATAAAAAAGCGCAACAGATGGTTATCGAAGGAAAAGCCGACATTAATGCCGGTTTATTTGAAAGTCAAAAAAGAGCTGAATTTTTTGATTTTTCCCTACCAATGCTGGCCAGTCCCTATTATTTGTACTACCAAGCTCATATTAATAGTGTTGAAACGGTAAAAGGTTTTCAAAACTTTACTATTGGTGTTACCAATGGAAGTTATCACGAAAGTTTTTTAAGAGAAAAATACCCACAACAAAAGCTGGTGTTGTTTGATGGTTATCAAGCCATGTTTGCTGCAGCCCAACAAGGACAGATAGATGGTTTTGTTACACAACCCTATTATCTAAATTATCATGTTAATAAAAATAATTTTCAGCATGATTTCAAACGCCTGGAACCGCCCCTATATACGCGTGATTATAAGGCTTCGGTCGCAAAAGGAGCACAACATACTTTAACGCTGATCAATAAATTCATGACACAACTGACTATGGAAGATAGACGTGTCGTGGTACAAAACTGGCTCGGTAAATCGGCTGTTTCCAATCTAGTGGAAAAACAATTGGATTTAACAGAAGCTGAAAAACAATGGTTAAAGCAACATCCCGTTATCGATATTGGTGTAGATGGTAATTGGCCTCCCATCGACTTTGTAGACAAGGGTGGACAACATACTGGGATTGCACACGATTTTATCCGGCAATTGGAAAAACTTTTGGGAATTAAATTTAATCCGGTTCCAGGACCTACATTTAAAGAAATGTTGGCGAAGGTTAAGGCTGGAAATTTAAAAGTTGCAACCTCTATAGCAAAAACTGATGAACGAGCAAAGGCACTATGGTATACCTCGCCTTTCTTTACGGTTCATAAAGTTATTATTTCAAATAAAAACTCTCAGAACTTTAGAAATCCGGAAGACCTATTTGGAAAGATCATTGCCGTTGAAGATGGATTTTCAGTAATGAACGAATTGCAAAAACGCTATCCAGAAATCTATATAAAGCCGGTTAAAACTACTTTAGAAGCCTTGAAGCAGGTAGCATGGGGAAATGTTGATGCCTATGTAGGGAATGGGGCGGTTGCTCAATGGTTAATTCAAGAAAATCAGCTTAGCAATCTTAAATTTAGTGGTGATCCCATTCTAGTACCCACGCCACAGCATTTTGCCATTCACAAAGATGATCACTGGAAACCGCTGGTTGAAATTATTAACAAGGCGTTGGCCCAAATTGATAAGAAGCAGCGTCACCAAATTTATCGGCAATGGTTAGGTGTCACCGATACCAATTCCACTAAAGAAAAACAGTTACAACTTAATGCTCAAGAGACAAATTGGTTAAGACAAAATAAGTTGGTTCGACTTGGGATAGATCCGGCTTGGCCACCCGTCGAATTTGTTAATAAAAATGGTCAATATCAAGGCTTATCGGCTGAGTTCATAAAAGTTATTGGTGAGCACCTGAAGTTAAACTTTAAACCGGTATATGGATTAAGTTGGCCTGAGGTTATTGAGCAGGCTAAAGAGCAACGACTTGATCTATTACCAGCATTGGTAAAGTCACCTAAACGAGATAAGTATCTAAATTTTACACAACCCTATCTTAATTTTTCATTTGTGATTTTTGTTCGGAATAATCAGCCTTTTACCACTCAGCTAAGTGATTTACACGGTAAAAAAGTGGCTGTAGAGAATGCCTATGTGACACAGGAATATCTACAACGTGATCATCCTGAAATTGATCTGGTCATGGTCAAGGATTCAAAAGAAGGATTGGACAAAGTATCCTTGGGCTTGGTTGAAGCTTATGTCGGAAATCTAACCGTTGGAAGTTATTTAATTTCAAAATATGGGATTGGCAATATTAAAGTTGGCGGAACCACACCCTATAGTTACGAATTAAGAATGGGAGTCAGTAAAGATATGCCTGAACTGCACTCCATCTTGAATAAATTTCTCACCTCGTTAACGGATCAAGACAAAGCGGATATTCGGAAAAAATGGTTATCGATTAAATATGATGTTGCGGTCGATAAAAGTATTCTGCGCAATATTATTATAATTGCCGCTATTTTAATCTTATTAAGCTTCGCCTGGAGCATCATAGTTAAACGTCAACATGCTCGCTTACAGCGTAACACGAAGCAGTTAAGCCGTATTATCGATACCATACCATTAGCTATTGTATTAACCAAAGAAGACGGAACCATTGTCAGTGCCAATCCTCATGTAGCAACTGAAATTGAGAGTGCTGAAAAGCCGGTTGAGGGTCGAAATATGATGGAGTTTTATGATGATGAAAAAGAACGAGAAAAAGTTTTAAGCTCACTCAAAGAAACGGGTATGGTCAAAGACATGCAGGTACATTTTCGAACCGACAGTGGTGGCATTGTTACGGGATTATTATCGGCTCTGCCGATACGTTTAGGAAAAGAGACTTTTAATCTGGGAATGTTTGTAAATCTTACCGAACGCATTAACATGGAAAAAGAGCTGAAAAAAGCCAAGGAAGAATCGGAACTTGCAAATCAGTTCAAAAGTAATTTTTTGGCAAATATGAGTCATGAAATTCGTACCCCAATGAATGCCATTGTCGGTCTATCTCATTTGGCATTGCAGACTGAGCTAAATGAAAAACAATTTGATTATATCGATAAAGTAAAAATCTCAGCGCACAATTTACTGGGAATTATTAACGATATTTTAGATATTTCCAAGATTGAAGCTGGAAAACTTAATATTGAAAATACCGTGTTTTATTTGGATGAAGTGCTGGATAATCTGGCTAATATGATCAATCTAAAAGCGGAGGAAAAAGGTTTAGAAATCCTGTTTCGTCGTGATATCTCTATACCTGATGGATTAATCGGGGATCCGTTAAGGCTCGGTCAGGTATTAATAAACCTGGTACAGAATGCCATTAAATTTACCGATAAAGGACAAATTATTGTTTCTGCAGAATTAAATCAGATAAAAGAGAATAAAGTAAAGATAGCCTTTTCGGTTTGTGATTCTGGAATTGGTATCGATGAGGAACGTGTTAATCATTTATTTGATCCCTTTGTTCAAGGCGACAATTCGGTTAGCAGGAGACATGGCGGAACTGGTCTCGGTCTGAGTATTTCAAAACAAATCGTTGAATTAATGGGGGGAACATTAAACGTTCTTAGCAAAGTGAATCAAGGTAGTGCTTTCAGTTTTTCCTTAGAATTTGAAAAACAAGATGGTGCGGAGGGTAAATATTATAACCTTGATGCAGATTTAAAAGGTACCAAGATCTTATTGGTTGATGATAATCCGGTGGCTCAAAATATACTTCGGGAAATGTTGGAATCGTTTTCATTTAAAGTCATTGTTGTCGGGTCGGCTAAGCAAGCCTATCAAGTATTAGAGAAGCAAAATGCTATTCAAAACAACGGTTCTGAACCTGTTGAGTTGGTGTTAATGGATTGGCGTATGCCTGACATCAATGGCTTAGAGGCCATTACGCATATACGTAACGATATGCAATCAATTATTAAGGTTCCAAAGTTTATTTTAATTACAGCTTATGGCCGTGAAGACGTTATTCAGCAGTCTGAAGAAGAACAATTGGATGGGTTTTTAATTAAACCGATAAATCCTTCGACATTATTCGATGCCATTGTTGCTTGCTATAACAAAGAAAAAATTCTGCGCTATCGTAAACCCGGTAGTTTATTCTCTCGTCGCTTGAAAGGTAAAATTTTATTGGTTGAAGATAATCTCATAAACCAACAAGTGGCCAGGGAATTACTGGAAGGATTTGGCTTATTGGTGGTAATTGCCGAAAATGGTGAACTGGCATTACAAAAAATTCAACAAACCAAATTTGATCTTGTTTTTATGGATATTCAAATGCCGGTGATGGATGGTCTGCAAACTACTCGATCGATTCGAGCTATACCGCAATATCAAAAACTGCCCATCATTGCCATGACAGCCCATGCCGTGGAAGGTGATAAAGAGCGCTGTCTAGATGCTGGTATGGATGATTATATGTCCAAGCCTATCGATCCTGAAAAGTTGCTTGAAACGCTAATTAATTGGCTTGGGGAAGGGGAGATTGATAACGTCTATCAAAGCAAAATTATTGATGACAGTATTTTCTTTCCTAAACAATTAGCTGGGATAGATTTGGATTGGGGATTGCAACGAGTAGGCGGCAATAAACAGCTATTTAGCAAATTGTTATATGATTTTCATAAACATTATTCTTCTAGTTGTGAAAATTTAAAAGAATATTTAAAAGGAGATGATGCTTCAGAAGCTTTACGACTCGTTCATACAGTACATGGCGTGGCTGGAAATATAGGGGCCAATAAGTTAAAACAATCCGCAAAAAATATCGAAATATATCTTAAACAGTCTGATCGTTCGGAGCAAAACATTTCCGAATTAATTGATGAATTTTGCTCGCAAGGGAAAATTGTTTTTGAAGGTTTACAAGGCTTCGTTCAAAATTGGCAGGCGCAATCTAAACATACGAATGATTCAACATCAATGAATAGCAACTCCAAGGAAACGTTGCCAGAACTATTAAATAACTTGGAAAATTTACTTTTAGATGGTGATTCTGAGGCACTATCCGCTATGGAGAAGGTCAAAAATATGATAAATTCGGATGATAGCCTGGAATCCGCTATCAGTGTATTGGAAAAACAGATTGATGACTACGAATTTGACGAGGCAATGGAAACATTAATAAAAATAAAAGAATCGGTGGGATCTGACAATGGATAACAAAATGGATGACAAAAAAGCCAGAATATTAGTCGTTGACGACGAAAGCTTTTATATAGACGTATTGGTTAATTTATTAAAAGAAGATTACCGAGTATCTGTTGCCAAAAATGGCGAATCTGCTTTAAAGCGTGCATTTAGTGATGCTCCACCCGATATAATTTTATTAGATATTGTCATGCCGGATATCGACGGCTATGAAGTTTGTAGGCAGCTAAAAGAGAATCCAAAAACCAAAGATATTCCGGTGATATTTTTAACCGTTAGAAGTGAAGTCGATGACGAAATTAAAGGCTTTGAAATAGGTGCTGTGGATTATATTTCCAAGCCGATGAGTCCTCCTATCGTTAAAAGTCGGGTTAACAATCACTTAATGTTAACTCAAGCCAGAAAAATACTACAAGATCAAAATGCTCAATTGGAAAAACTTGTCAATGATCGTACTAAAGAAGTAGTCCGTACTCAAGATGTAGCTATCTTTTGTATGGCATCTCTAGCTGAAACACGAGATAACGAAACGGGCAATCATATTCGAAGAACGCAGCATTATGTGCGTTTATTGTCCGAATATTTGCGCATGCATCCGGGATTCAGCGATTATCTATCCGATAAAAATATCGATCTTTTGTTTAAATCGGCACCTTTGCATGATATTGGTAAAGTAGGGGTATCGGATAAGGTATTACTCAAACCGGGTAAACTCAATAGTGAAGAATGGCAAGAAATGAAACGCCATCCACAATTCGGTTATGAGGCTTTACTTAGAGCGGAAAAAGAAATCGGTAGTTCGTCATTTTTGGAACTAGCTCGAGAGATCGCACTAACTCATCATGAACATTGGGATGGAAAAGGTTATCCCAATGGTTTAATGGGGACTGAAATTCCCATATCAGGACGTTTAATGGCTATTGCCGACGTCTATGATGCCTTGATAAGTAAACGAGTGTATAAAGAGGCTTTTTCACATGAACAAGCAGTTGAACTTATTTTAAGTGAAAAAGGCACTCATTTTGACCCCGATATTGTCGATGCATTTGAAAAGCTTGAGGGTGAATTTAAACTCATTGCCGACCAATTTAAGGACTGAATTTAGATACGGGCACAGAATAGGAATTTTTAATGAAACTGGAAAATAATAAAATCCAGACCTTTGGTAATGCCATGGTCGACTATTTCCACTATTTGTCGCTCTTTATTATTGGCGGAACCATAGTCTGGTCGGCAGTATATGAATATATCCAAATTATGGCGACAGGCCATGCCAAATTAAAAGATATTTTATTGCTGTTTATATATCTTGAACTAGGAGCTATGGTTGGAATTTACTTTAAAACCCATCGTTTACCGGTTCAATATTTAGTCTATATTGCTATTACTGCACTTTCGCGCCATCTGGTTATCGACGTACAAAAGGTATCCAGTGATTTTCATTTATACCTATTAATTGTTATTACAATTGCGATAGTTTTATTAAGCTTTGCCATTTTGATATTAACCTACACCGGACGTAAGTACGGTCGACCTGAGGACGATATTGTAGAACGAACTGATACCCGTTAGCGTTCTATTTGTTTGTGAATAAATAACTAATTTAACCTGCTCAATGCACGCAATAATTAAAAAATAATTTTTATAAAATAATGGTTGACAAGAAAGTCAGAAATCCGCATAATGCACCCACTTTTTCAAGTGACCACATAACGCGCTCGTAGCTCAACTGGATAGAGTACCTGGCTACGAACCAGGCGGTTAGGGGTTCGACTCCCTTCGAGCGCGCCATTCACTTCAATGCTTTCAGCGATTTTAAGTGTCTTAAAATTTCCATTTTCCGAAAAGAATTTCCGAAAAAATAGATTAAATAGCGTTCTTTCCTTGTTTATCAATATGTCTTATATCTGTCTTGTATTTTTAACCCCAATGTAAAATCTTTTACTAAATTAAAAATCATTCTCTAATAACTTTTTAAGTGGAAAATAATGGTTAAGTTAGCAGCATTGGCCCAACTTGGTCAACTTGTCTGATTATCCTCAGGAAATTCGAAAAATTATTTGCACCACCAATGCCATTGAGTCATTAAACAGTGTGATCAGCAAATCAATTAAGAACCAGCACATATTCCCCAATAACGAGGCGGCCTTTAAAACCGTATTTTTGGCCGTACAAGCAGCCTCTAAGAAATGGACAATGCCTGTTATGACCGCTCAGTCACGAGACTGACCTTGGTAGATCATAAATTTAATTTGGGAATTTTATTCTAACCCCTTTCTAATACGACACAGAAAAATTATTACGACGAAATTTCCTGTTAATTAGAGTCTGCTCAGAAAATACAAGTGTTTGATTTTATTTAAGATAAAGTATCATTGATGATATAATAGTGCACAAATAATCCAGTAACACCATCAAAAAGCGTGCACTTATGATCCGATATAAAGACCCCAAACAAATGACCATTGAAGAATTTGACTGGCCTTTTATTTCAGAAATGGATAAAAATAACCGTTGGGTTAAATTAAGCGAGACGATTCCTTGGAATGAACTGGCTGAGGGCTATTATCAAA
>Ga0209475_10000511_pt1 | contig 76814 bp, 67 predicted proteins | sample tdDd471_FD_187128 | JGI IMG/M metagenome (GOLD analysis project Ga0209475, IMG submission 187128) | Marine sediment microbial communities from the Atlantic coast under amendment with organic carbon and nitrate - tdDd47.1 (SPAdes)... | ecosystem: Environmental > Aquatic > Marine > Coastal >... | reverse complement strand
CAATACCAAGGTAGGAGCCAAACGGATGCGTCTAAAACTAAAAATATCTGGACTGAACACATTAGGATCGTCACTTCCACCACCAGACATTAAAACAAACCCAATAGCTATAAATGCCAAGCCAATAAGCATGAATTTATAATTTTTCTTTCCGAAGATAAAGTCGCTTTTAGCTTGCTCCTTACGTTTTTGTTCTCCCATAATATGTTGTTTAATACTATAAAACTTAAAACCTGCAAAGTAACGGTTTTATTTAAACTATCGCGTTAACAGTTTCTAAAAATAACGGATGTTTGTCTATCATGCCAAATTTTAAACCCAAAACCTAGAACCCAAAACCTTAAATCTTGAATCAATAATAAAGCTGGTCTGTTTTCAAATTTAAAAATCGCTGAGTCGCAATAAAAGTACTTATCCAGGTAATTACAATGCCTAGCAAGAAAATGCCAGCAAATAAAGCACCTAATAAAACAGGGTTTTGTAACAAATTCAATTCTGGGAATGTTTTGTTTAAATAATGCAGTACCACTGCCACACCCAACAACGCAACAAGAGCTCCAATAATGCCTAGACGCACACTTTTCCATACAAAGGGTCTTCTTATAAATTGTTTGGTGGCGCCAACCATTTGCATGGTTTTTATGGTAAAACGCTTTGAGTAAACCGATAGCCTAATGGAGCTGTTTATCAATAAAACAGCTATAACGGTAAAGATGCCACTAATTACCAAGACCCAAAAACTTATTTTCTTTACATTGTTGTTCATTAAGGTTACCAAGTCGTTGTCATATCTCACTTCATCCACAAAATTTTTAGAAAGCGCTTCGTCTTTAATGGTTTCCAGGTGTTCAGAAGTTACAAAGTCTGCTTTTAGGTGCACATCTATGGAATTCTGTAACGGATTATAACCCAAGAAATCCATAAAATCCTCTCCATTTTCAGCTTTCATGGATTCGGCGGCTTGTTCTTTGGACACAAATTCTGTGGATTTAACATAATTGGACATGGCCAAGCTTTTTTCAAGTTGTTTTATTTCCACGTCTTTGGCAGCTTCTTTTAAATAAATGGTTACAACTACCTGTTCCTTAAAGTGATCGGAAACCTTTTTTGCATTTAATATCAATAAACCAAGCAAGCCTAATAAAAACAAGACCAAAGCGATACTTAATACCACTGAAAAATAAGAAGAAATTAATCTGCGTTTTTGATAATTTTCAAAAGAAGAACTCATACATGTTTTATTAATGATGTAAAAATAAAAAAGAAATCTATTCTCTTATGGTTTAAAACGTTTAAACTTTCAATATTCTTATAATAAGTTTAAATTTGCGCTTTTACAAGCGAAAAATTAGACAATGCAATATCATTTCAACGAGATAGAAGCCAAATGGCAAAAATATTGGGCAGATAACCAAACGTTTAAAGCCGAAAACAACTCAGTAAAACCAAAATATTATGTGTTGGACATGTTTCCTTATCCTTCTGGAGCAGGCTTACATGTTGGGCATCCTTTAGGATATATAGCCAGTGATATTTATGCGCGTTACAAGCGTCATAAAGGATTTAATGTGCTGCACCCACAAGGTTATGATAGTTTTGGCCTGCCTGCAGAACAATATGCCATTCAAACTGGTCAGCATCCAGCTTTAACCACAGAAGAAAATATTAAAACCTACCGACGACAGTTGGACCAAATTGGTTTTTCATTCGATTGGTCTCGTGAAGTTCGCACCTCTGATCCTGAGTATTACAAATGGACCCAATGGATTTTCATTCAATTGTTTGAGTCTTGGTACTGTAAGCACTCTAACAGAGCTTTCCCTATTTCTGAATTGGAAAAGGTATTTGCCTCTGAAGGTAATGCAGCCGTAGAAGCCGTTTGTGATGATAATGTTGAGGTATTCAGTGCAAAACAATGGAACGCTTTTTCAGATGTTGAAAAACAAGAAATATTACTTAAGTACAGACTAACTTATTTGGCAGAAACCGAAGTGAACTGGTGTCCTGCCCTGGGAACCGTTTTGGCAAACGATGAAATTGTAAATGGCGTGTCGGAACGTGGCGGACATCCGGTTATCAGAAAGAAAATGACACAATGGTCTATGCGAATTTCTGCTTATGCCGAAAGGTTATTGCAAGGATTGGACACGATAGACTGGACAGAGTCCCTTAAAGAAAGTCAGCGTAATTGGATTGGGAAATCCGTTGGAGCAGAAATCGAATTCAGAATTCAGAATTCAGAATTCAGAATTTCTGTTTTCACAACAAGACCTGACACCATTTTCGGAGTAAGTTTTATGACGCTTGCCCCAGAACATGAACTGGTGTTGAAAATCACCACACCTGATCAGAAAGCAGAGGTCGAGGCCTATATTCAAGCCACTGCAAAACGTAGCGAAAGAGATAGGATGGCAGATGTAAAAACCATTTCTGGAGCGTTTACAGGTGCTTATGCCGAACATCCTTTTACAAAAAAACCTATTCCAATCTGGATTGGAGATTATGTGTTGGCAGGTTATGGCACAGGAGCCGTTATGTCTGTTCCTTGTGGAGACCAACGTGATTACGATTTTGCAAAGCATTTCAATATTCCCATTCCTAACATTTTTGAAGGGGTTGATATTTCTGAAGAAGCTTTTTCAGATAAAGACAATACCGTAATTTCCAATTCTGATTTCCTTAACGGAATGAATTACAAAAAGGCAACCAAACGAGCTATTTTTGAACTGGAACAAATTGGTCAAGGCCAAGGAAAAACCAATTACAGACTGCGTGATGCTGTGTTTTCTCGTCAAAGATATTGGGGAGAACCTTTTCCTGTTTATTATGTAAATGGCTTGCCACAAATGATAGATAAAGCACATTTGCCAATACGTTTACCAGAAGTGGAAAAGTATTTGCCTACCGAAACAGGCGAGCCACCTCTAGGGCGTGCCGATGTTTGGGCTTGGTGCACAGAAACCAATTCGGTTGTGGCAAACAAAAAGGTTAATAATACAACCGTATTTCCTTTGGAACTGAATACCATGCCAGGATGGGCTGGAAGTTCTTGGTATTTCTTTAGGTATATGGATGCACAAAACAACCAGGAATTTGCAAGTGAAGAAGCACTTAAATATTGGGAGAACGTCGATTTGTACATTGGAGGAAGCGAACATGCCACAGGACATTTATTGTACTCACGTTTTTGGGTGAAGTTTATGAAAGATAGAGGTTTTGTTCAGGTGGAAGAGCCTTTTAAGAAGCTCATCAACCAAGGGATGATTTTAGGGACAAGTGCTTTTGTGTATCGCTTAAGCTACATGTTTGCCAATCCTAAAGAAGAAGAAAGCCTGGGAAAACAATTATTGAAAAAACTAGATAATATTTATATTTCTCATTCTGAGTTTATCAGTAAAGGGGATTTGGAAGCTAACAAAGAATACTTAAAGGAACTGAAACGTAAACTTGCTGAAATTGCAGGTCTTAGCGATGCTTCTGAATTGGAAAATGTTATAGTGGTACCACTACCTATTCACGTGAAAGTGCAATACATAAATGCTTCAGATGAATTGAATATTGAAGGTTTAAAAAAAGACAGTGAATTTGGTGAAGATTATCAAAACGCTATTTTCATTGGTGAAAACGGAAAAATAATAGAAGGGGAAAATGATGTCTACAAAGTAGGTCGTGAAGTAGAAAAAATGTCCAAATCCAAATACAACGTGGTCAATCCAGACAGTATTTGCGAGCAATATGGAGCAGACAGTTTGCGTTTGTATGAAATGTTCCTTGGGCCTTTGGAGCAAGCAAAACCATGGAATACAGCTGGTATTACAGGAGTTCACGGGTTTCTTAAAAAATTATGGAAATTATACCATCAAGGTGAAAATGGCAGTTTTTACGTGCATAGTTCCACTTCTTTAGAGACTTTAGGAGAGTCTTTTAAAACCCTTCATAAAACCATTAAAAAAGTGGAAGAGGATATTGAGGGTTTCTCATTCAACACCTCTGTTTCTACCTTTATGATTGCTGTAAATGAATTAACTGCTCAAAAGTGCACCAGCAAACAAGTGTTGGAACCCTTATTAATATTATTGTCACCTTATGCGCCACATATTGCAGAGGAATTATGGAGCAAATTAGGACATAGGGAGTCTATTGCAACCGCACCTTTTCCTAAGTTTGAAGAGAAATATTTAGTGGAAAACACCAAGAATTATCCAATTTCTTTCAACGGTAAAATGCGTTTTACTTTGGAACTGCCTTTGGATATGAGCAAAGAAGATATTGAGAAAACGGTCATGGCCCACGAAAAAACCAAGGATCAATTACAAGGTCGTGAACCCAAAAAAGTGATTGTTGTTCCAGGAAAGATTGTGAATATTGTAGGTTAGCTTCTCGATAGGATTGTTTTTTCATTAGCATTCAAAACATTCACTCGAAGTAACGTTGATTGATATGTAAAACAGTCTTGCGTGAGTTGGAGTGTTTGTTTTAGTAGCGATAGCGAATAAATAAATGTATCAATAAGGAACCATCAAAAAAAAGATGCCTCCGTCAGTTCGAGTGATTTTCAGTTTCTTAAGAAACTGAAAATAGTATCGAGAACAAACAATAAACTGACAAAATTTCTTAACGAATATTTGGCTTGCTATTTGCTATATATCTCGTAATTTTATCTTTTAAAACAAAAAAAATGATTGGATATTATATTTTAATTGGAGCTATAGGCTTGGTAAGTTGGTTGGTTAGTAATCAGTTAAAAAAGAAATTTGCGTTCTATTCTAAAGTACAATTACGTAATGGCATGACTGGTAAAGAAATTGCCGAAAAAATGCTATCAGACAATGGCATCTACGATGTAGAGGTTATTTCTACACCAGGACAGCTTACGGACCATTACAACCCAAAAAACAAAACAGTAAACTTAAGTGAAGCTGTTTACAATCAACGAAACGCAGCAGCAGCAGCAGTAGCAGCACATGAGTGTGGACATGCTGTACAGCATGCTCAGGCCTACAGCTGGTTGCAAATGCGTTCTACTTTAGTACCAATGGTTAGTGTTACCTCTGGCATGTCTCAATGGTTAATTATTGGAGGTTTGGTCTTAGGTGGTGCTGCAGGTATTGGACTTGGTTGGTATGTGGCAGTTGCAGGTGTTCTTTTTATGGGCTTAGCTACTTTGTTTAGTTTTATTACTTTACCTGTGGAATACGATGCCAGTAACAGGGCATTGGCTTGGTTAAAAGCTAAAAACATGGTAACACCTGATGAATACAAAGGGTCTGAAGACGCACTAAAATGGGCAGCAAGAACCTATTTAGTGGCAGCCATTGGCGCTTTAGCTTCTTTATTATATTGGGCTTTGCAGGTTTTTGGTGGCAGTAGAGACTAATAATAAAATACATATATGTAAACCGAGTGCTTTTTATAAGGTGTTCGGTTTATTTTTTTGTTACATTTAGCAAACAAAACCAATTAAAAAACTAGTTATGGAAAATCATCCTCAAAATCCGTTTGAACCTACCGAAACAAAAGTCCTGTTAAGCGCCTTATCTCAAACAGATAGAGTGGCATTTTACAAAAAAACCTATACTCATGTGGCAGGAGGTGTCTTGGTGTTTATATTGTTTGAATATTTATTGTTGCAAAGTGAAACCATAGTCAATTTTGCTTTGTCTATGACTCAAGGCTTTAAATGGCTCCTGATGTTGGGAGGTTTCATGTTCATTACCAACTATGCTGAAAAAATGACTTTAAAATCAACAGATAAGAACATGCAATATCTGGCCTATGGCTTATACATTTTTGCTGAAGCCTTTATTTTTGTGCCTTTAATTTATATTGCTGCATATTATATGGATTCCGGTCCAGAGTTATTGAATCAGGCTGCCATTGTAACCTTGGCATTGTTTACTGGATTATCGGCTGTGGTGTTTGTTACTAAAAAGGATTTCTCCTTTTTTAGAACAGGTTTAACCATAGGGTTTTTTATTGCTATTGGATTAATTATTGCAGGAACCTTATTCGGGTTTAACTTAGGGCTTTGGTTTTCTGTGGGTATGTGCCTTTTGGCTGGAGGTTCTATCTTATACCAAACATCAAACTTGGTAAACAAATACACAACAGCCGATTATATTCCAGCAGCATTAGGCTTGTTTGCCTCATTAATGTTGTTGTTCTGGTATGTTTTAAGCATCTTTATGTCAAGGGATTAATTACATTTCAAAAATATTTAAAACCTTCAGCTATTTTAAACTGAAGGTTTTTTTATGCACAAAAGGCTCATGTTTTCTTGCTTATAACTCTTTATAATCAGTTATATTATAACGTAAATACAATATGAATATACCGAGTATATGTTGAGTATATGTCGACTATATACCGACTTTATGTCGACTTTTACTTACAAATATATTGGCTTAGCCCCATATCAATTTAGTTGTAAAATGAAATTAAGAAAGTGTCCTGATTGATACCTACGAGAATTATAGTCTAAATAAAAGAGCTTTTGAAATTTCAAAAGCTCTTTTTATTATATTTTTATCTGCCTGTCTATTTGCTGATTTAAGGAAATAAAGGTTTCTGTTCTGGAAACCCCTTCAATGGATTGGATATCCTTATTCAACAAATGCATTAAATGTTCATTGTCTTTACAAAGTATTTTAATGAAAATGCTCCAGTTTCCCGTAGTATAATGGCATTCCAAAACTTCTGGTATTTTTTGAAGTTGTTTTACGGCTTCTGGGTTGCTCATGGCCTTATCCAGATAAATACCTACAAAAGCCATAGTGGTATAGCCTAAAACTTTTGGGTTGATTACAAATTTAGATCCCGAAATGATTCCGGACTTTTCAAGTTTACGCAAGCGTTGATGAATGGCTGCTCCAGATATCCCAACCTGTCTGGCAATTTCAAGTATGGGAGTTCTGGCATCATGCATCAAGGCGCGTAAAATAGCTTTGTCTATGCCATCTATTTCAATATTTTGGTTTACAACTTTCAAATGATGCTTATATATTTAATGGATTATAGCCTAAATAAGGCACTTCGGTTTCAGTAAACAAAATTCCGTAAGCTTCTAATTCTTTTAAAATAGGATCGTACACTTCTTTGGTAATAGGTATTTGTACACCAGGAGTTACTATTTTTTCGTTTAGGATTGCTAAAGTAGCAATGGCAACTGGCAATCCAACGGTTTTGGACATGGCTGTGTACACCTTATCTTCTCCTAAAGTAACCATGGTGGAATCTATTTGGTATTTTTGTCCGTTAAGTTCATATCCAAACTTGTGGTACATTACAATCATGTCTTTTTCATGATCCTGTAGGGTCCAACTATCTTCCAATATTTTTTGCAATATTTGTGCTGGTGTGGCTTTTTTTAGACCTACCATTTTTTTATTGCTAAATAGATCCAACTCAATAAGTTTATCCCAAACAATATCGTCTTGGTCAATTTTTAAGGCGTGTCTGAATTTTAACTCGACTGAATCTGTTGGGCTATAAGGTAAGAAGGCGTTCACGAAATCACGATAGCTCATGTTTTCGCTGTCTTCAATATGGTATTCATCGTCTGTCATCCCTAACTGTACAAACATGTTCCAAGCCCTGGAAAACCCAACCCGACGCATGGTGCCTCTATAAAGGGTTTTAGCATTTTCCAAACCGTAAGCCGATTGGTATTTTAAGGAATCCCTGTTGGCGTAGGCTTCAAACCTGCCATAACCTTCTACATCCAAGAATTCGGTTCTTCTAAATAGCCTGTTGTATGGAATGTATTTATAAGTGCCTTCCTGTAAAAATTTAGCTGCACCACCTTGTCCTGCAACCACAACGTTTCTTGGATTCCAGGTAAACTTGTAATTCCATAGATTGTTATCACTTTCAGGGGCTACTAATCCACCAGTAAAAGATTCAAACAAAATAATGTTGCCACCTTTAGCTCTAATTTTGTCTATAACCTGCATGGCACTCATGTGGTCTATTCCAGGATCCACACCAATTTCATTCATAAAAATAAGGCCTTTTTCTGTGGCAGCCTTATCCAGTTTGTGCATTTCCTCACTCACATAAGAGGCTGTAACCATGTTTTTGTTGTAGCTGATGCAATCTTTGGCAACTTCTATATGGTATCGAGCTGGCAACATGGAAATAACAATGTCTGAATTTTGAATAGCCTGCTCCCTAGATTTTTTGTCAAAAACATCCAGCATAATGGCCTGGGCGTTGTCATGATCTCCAATGAGTTTTTTGGCATGAGAGAAATTAACATCACCAACAATAATGAGTAAATTCTCTTCTTCCGATTTGTCTAATAGGTATTTTATAAGGTATGATGCGGATTTTCCTGCACCTATAATTAAAATCTTTCGCATAATGAGATTTGTTGAGTATTTTTGCAGCTACGAATGTAATAAATACTAAGGGTTTTAAAAACCCATAACCTTATTTTATATGAACAAAAAGATATTGATTTTAGCTACCATTTTCGGAATTTTAAGTGTGGTTTTAGGGGCTTTTGCAGCTCATGGTTTAAAAGCATTGATTACAACTCAGGCATTACAAACCTTTGAGACTGGCGCAAGGTATCAAATGTATCATGCTTTACTGTTGCTGTTTGTTGGTAATTCTGCCTTTGTCAGCGAAAAATCCAAAAAAGCAATTTTTTATCTCATTCTTTTGGGCATATTGTTTTTTTCGGGTTCTATTTACGGTTTGGCTACAAATGAACTTTCAGGTTTTAATTTTAAAAGCATTGGATTTATTACACCTATTGGGGGATTATTATTGATAGTTTCATGGATAATATTGTTAATAAACTTTTTAAAAATCAAAGGTGATAATTCCTAAAATAAGTGCTTACTTTAAAATAAAATTATAATTTTGCACTTTAAACAACACAAAATAATTATGGTAGATCATACCCAAGCATCCAATACCATTTCTCTGGAATCGTATGGAATTAAAAATGCCAAAGTACATTATCAATTAACTCCAAAACAACTTCACGACATTACCATAGCTAAAGGACAAGGTGTGGAAGCATCCTCTGGGGCCTTAGCTGTTAACACAGGAGAATTTACCGGAAGGTCGCCAAAAGATCGTTTTATTGTAAAGGACAGTATTACAGAAGATAAAGTGTGGTGGGGAAATATCAACATTCCTTTTGAATCGGATAAATTTCAAAAACTATACGATAAAGTAGTCGCTTATCTATCTAATAAAGAAGTTTTTGTTAGGGACAGCTACGCTTGTGCAGATGAAAAATATAAATTAAACATTCGTGTCATTAACGAGCAACCTTGGATGAACATGTTTGCTTACAACATGTTTTTGCGTCCAACAGAAGACGAATTAAAAAACTTTACGCCAGAATGGACCATAGTAAATGCACCAGGTTTTATGGCAGATCCTGAAGTAGATGGTACTAGACAACATAATTTTGCCATTTTGGATTTTACTAGAAAAATAGCATTGATTGGAGGAACAGGTTATACGGGGGAAATTAAAAAAGGCATTTTTTCTGCTTTAAATTTCATTCTACCTGTGTTCAAAAACACCTTGCCTATGCACTGTAGTGCCAATGTTGGAGAAGATGGAGATACAGCCATATTTTTCGGACTGTCTGGAACAGGAAAAACAACTCTTTCAGCAGATCCAGCCCGTAAACTTATTGGTGATGACGAGCATGGTTGGACCAACGAAAATACAGTTTTTAATTTTGAAGGCGGTTGTTATGCTAAGGTTATAAACTTATCTGAAGAAAACGAACCGGATATTTTTAACGCCATCAAACCAGGAGCCATTCTTGAAAATGTTATTTTGAACGATAAGGGAGAGGTTCAGTTTGATGACACGTCCATTACTCAAAACACACGTGTTAGTTATCCTATATATCATATTAATAACATACAGGTGCCTTCCATTGGCAAGAATCCTAAAAACATCTTTTTCTTAACTGCAGATGCTTTTGGGGTGTTGCCTCCAATTTCACGATTAACTCCAGGTCAGGCTGCTTATCATTTTATTTCTGGATATACAGCAAAAGTGGCTGGTACAGAAGCTGGAATTGATGAGCCTTTACCAAGTTTCTCTGCTTGTTTTGGAGCACCATTTATGCCACTGCATCCTACTAAATATGCCGAAATGTTAAGTGCCAAGATGAAAGAGGCTGGCGTTAATGTATGGTTGATTAATACAGGATGGACAGGAGGCCCTTATGGTGTAGGGAGCAGAATTAAACTTAAATACACCAGAGCTATGATAAGTGCTGCTCTTAAAGGAGATTTAGATGAGGTGACTGATGAAACGTATAGAACACATTCTGTATTTGGCTTAAAACAACCAAGAACCTGTCCAGGTGTGCCAGATGAGGTATTGAGCTCAAGGGCTACTTGGAACGATGATGAAGGCTATTACAAGGCTGCTTATAAATTGTCGGAATCTTTTAGGGAAAATTTTAAAAAGTTTGAAGAGTTTGCTAACGATGAGATTCTTGCAGGAGCTCCAAACGTAAGATAATATTGTTTTTTGAAGTATATAAAAGTCAGCTATTTAGCTGACTTTTTTTTGGTTATCACTTAATTATAAATTAATTTTACGAATTAACTAAAACAATGATCATTATGAAGAAAACTACTTTTTTAATAGCAATGTTATTTGCTTTTTATACTCAATTACATGCTCAATCCATGGTGAACCCAGTGTCTGCAACCACTACATTTGTTGGGACTTATGGAACTTTAATTGAAAACACTTATAATGGTACTGGTTTGGTAACACCAACAAGTTTGGATTCTGAACATGATGCAACAGATGAATTTAATAGTTTTATTGGTACAACCATTACAGGAACCATCGATTTTTATTTAGGTGCATCATACGATATTGAAGGTTTGTCTTTTTGGAATCAAAACCCTGGAGGGCCTGCTACCAATTATGGCGTGAATGACGTAGCATTTTTTTATTCAGAAGATGGAGTGACTTATTTACCTATCCCTGGATCTCCTACAGCATTTGCAGAAGTTGTAACTTCTCCATATCTGCCTGAAAAATTTACATTTCCTGCTGTAAGTGCTTATTATATTAGAATGCAGGTTTTGTCCAATCATGGTGCTGCAATAGAATCTGGTTTTGCTGAAATTGCATTTTTAGGAGAACTTACTCCTACTGTTGGAATTAAAGACCAAACAGCGATAACTTTTTCTTTTTACCCTAATCCAGCTTCAAACCATGTGGTAGTTTCTTCCAACATGGAAAAAGCTACTGTTGAAGTGTATGATATGACTGGAAAACAAGTTTTGAACAAAAACTTAAACCTAGGTGAAAACTCCATGGATGTGTCTGCCTTATCATCAGGTGTTTACTTAGCAAGATTTATATCAGACAACAAAGTGGATACAAAAAAACTCATTATAAAATAACAAGCATAATACAGAGATTTAAAAACAGAGCAGCCTAAAGCTGCTCTGTTTTTTTTATGCTATTTATGATCTTTAAAACATTGGATGTAGAAGCATGCTTTGGATTAAAAGATAAAAAATACTGTTATACAACCTATTGATTTTTTGGTATTAACAATTATTAAACTTAATTTTATGGTACATAAAATATAAAATCATGAAAAAAACTACTTACTTAATTGTTCTATTTTTTGGAATTTGTACTCTCACGTTTGCCCAATACACCCCAATACCTGATATTGCTTTTGAACAACAATTGATAAATGATGGGATTGACTCCAATACGATAATAGATGGACAAATTTTAACTTCTGAAGCCAATAATTATTCTGGGGCTTTGGATATAGCCAATAGTGGTATTTCCGATCTAACAGGAATTGAAGCCTTTTTTAACATTACTAGCATCAATTTTAATTACAACGCCGGAATTACAAGTGTGGATTTAACGAACAGTCCTTTGTTGACAAGCATCACAGGAATTGGCTGCTCTGGTTTGAATTTCGTAAATGTTTCCGGATTAGCAAACCTAACCACATTGAATTTAAGAAGTTGTGGCTTGTCTTCCATAGATTTAAGTACCAATGTAGCACTTGAATCTTTAAATATTAGAAAAAACAGCGTTACCTCTTTGGACTTAAGTCTAAACACAGCCTTAACTTCTTTGGATGCCAAAGAAAATAGTCTGACATTTTTAGATGTGAGAAATGGGAATAATGCTAATGTCACCTTATTTAACTCAGATTCAAATCAATGTTTGAAATGTGTGTTTGTAGATGATGCTTCTGGTGCTTATTTATCTGGATGGATAAAGGATAATAACAGTAATTACGTGAATTCAGAAACTGAATGTGATGCTTTGCCTCCTTTAACTCCATCCCAGTGTCCTACTTTAAGTTTTAATGAAATCGAAGATGTTGTTTTCAACATGTATCCAAACCCGGTTATCAACACGCTATACGTGAGTTCAAAATCCAGTCATGCAGTCGTGCAAATCTACAACATTACTGGAAAAGTGATTCTAACCAAAACACTGACTCAAGGTGAAAATGTAGTGAATGTTTCTGCCCTCTCATCTGGCGTTTACTTAGCTAGATTTATATCAGACAACAAAGTGGATACAAAGAAATTAATTATAAAATAAGTACAATTCCTTATAAAAAAAAGTTAGAGAGAGCAACCCATAAAAGGTTGCTTTCTTTTTTTAAGGCTTGTAGATGTGTTTTTGTTTTATTGGTTCTTAGACATATTTTAGTTTAAAGTGTTAATTATCAAGATATACTACCATGTAATTTTTTGGAGGTATTATAAGGATGACTTAGATTTATAGTAACAAACTTCAAACTATAATCATGAAAAAAATCATTTATTTTTTTATTGCCGCAGTTGCGTTTCATTTCAGCAGCTACGCACAATATACAGCCATTCCAGATGCCAACTTTGAACAGAAATTAATCAGTGGTGGCATTGACACAAATCCTGTAGCAGACAATCAAATCTTAACTGCAGACGCCATGGCTTTTACTGGAGAGCTTAATATTGCCAACAGTGGTATTGCAGATATAACAGGAATTGAGGCCTTTCTTAATATTACGGGAATTAACTTTAACTACAATCCAGATATTTCCAGCGTCAATTTATCCAACAACACTTCTTTGCTAGCAGTATCAGGCGTTGGTTGTGCTAACTTAGCTTCCGTAAATGTCTCCGGATTAGCAAACCTAACCACATTAAATTTAAGGAGTTGTGGCTTGTCTTCCATAGATTTAAGTACCAATGTGGCTTTGGAAACTTTAAACCTTAGAAAAAACAATCTTGTAAGTTTAGATTTAAGTCAGAATTCCGCTATAGATTATGTGGATATCAAGCAAAATAATTTAACGTATCTAGATCTAAGGAACGGTAATCAAACCAATATGCAGCATTTCGATTCAGACAACAATCCGGAGTTATCCTGTATATTTTTTGATGATGCTTCCCTGATAGATAGAGATGCACATATTGTGTGGTTTATTGATGATCTGTCTTATTGTTTGGTGGATAATGAAACGGAATGTACCATGTGTTTAGTTACTTTAGCTACAAATGAAACAGCCAAAATGGCCTTTAATATGTATCCAAACCCGGTAAATGGTGCACTGCATATTGAAAGCTATGTGAATGAGGCTGATTTAACCATATGCAGTATTACAGGAAAAGTGCTCCTAACAATCCATTTAACAAAAAACGTAAATATAATTGATGTTTCTGGTTTAGCTTCTGGAATGTATTTGGCAAGATTTAGTACAGAACACCAATTGGACACTAAAAAATTAATGATTAAATAAGCAGTTTTTTTAATCCTAACAAAAAAGCAACCCATAGGTTGCTCTTTTTGTTATATTCCATTAAAGTAATTTATTTCTTTTTGTTTGCTTCGTTAATATATTTCTCTAAAGCCATGGTCATGGAAGGGGTTTCAGGCGTTGGAGCAGCAATGTCCACACGTAATCCTTTTTCTTCGGCAGCTTTAATGGTAGTATTTCCAAAAACAGCAATACGTGTGTCGTTTTGCTTGAAATCCGGGAAATTATGGAATAAAGAATCTATTCCAGAAGGACTGAAAAACACTAAAATGTCGTAATACACATCTGCTAAATCAGATAGGTCACTAATTACGGTTCTATAAAAAATGGCTTTTTTCCAATCTACTTTAAGTTCGTCCAATATTTTAGGGACTTCTGGTTTTAGTTTATCGGTAGTTGGAAGCAAAAAAGTTTCATCTTTATATTTCTTTATTAAAGGCGACAACTCGGCAAAATTACGTTTCCCAACATATATTTTACGTTTTCTGTAAACTACATACTTCTGTAGATAATAGGCTACAGCTTCCGATTGGCAAAAATATTTCATGGTATCAGGCACTTTAAAGCGCATTTCCTCTGCAACTCTAAAGTAATGATCTACAGCATTTCTGCTGGTTAAAACAATGGCTGTATAATTTTTTAAATCAACTTTTTGTAATCTTATTTCTTTGGCATCAACTCCTTCGACATGAATAAAAGGTCTAAAGTCTATTTTAACTTTTTGCTTTTCCTGAAGATCAAAGTAAGGCGAATTTTCGATTTTAGGTTCCGGTTGAGACACTAAAATTGTTTTCACTTTCATAGGCTAGTATGTTTTAAACTTTGGTTTCTATAAAAACCTTATATAAAATAATATAAGGCCCAATTTCAAGTGCGCAAAGATATAAAATAAAATAGAAAAAATCTCTTTTAATTAAATTAAGATTTGATTTATAGGAAGTAAGCAAACCTATTGTGTTTATAACGGTTAATAAGATAATAAAGGTTAAGACTATGGCCTTATTTGGTGTCATGCTGAAAAGTAAAAGCACATTAATAGGAATGAGCGCCAAACCCAAGTAATTTTTATAACTGGTTTTTTGAAATAGGTATTTGTCCATTAAATTATCTATACTAAAAAGACTGCCTATAAGTCGTTCCAACAAAACTTTAATCAATATAAATACACCAATACCAAACATGAACTTAAATATTAAAGCAACAGACATTTCTATGCTTTCAAATAAGGTGTTGTAACATATGAAACCAAAAATTGAAGCAGAAAACAGTAAATTTAAGAACAGCAAACCATCAAATAAATCAATGAATTTTTGATCTTTGGAATATACTTTCAAATAGCTGGAATTGATTAATATGGAGGCAAAATGATTGAATCTTTTTTCAAACAATAATTTTGCGATAGCCACAAAAACCAAGCTAACTACAATTAAGATGATAAAAAAATCGTTTGTGGATGTAGGACGTAACATCTTGTAAAATTATTATAAAAAATAATAGATATTTCATATTTTTTAAGGAATATTTAAAAAACTATCTCTTTTAAATAGATTACATTTGTTGAAATTATATACTTTTTAATGAACGACGCCATTGTTATTATTCCAACCTACAATGAAATTGAGAATATTGAAGCTATTGTAAAAGCCGTCTTTTCTCAAAGTAAAGAATTTCATATTTTAGTGGTCGATGACAATTCACCGGATTTAACAGCCAAAAAAGTAAGCCAATTACAACAAGAATTTAGCGAAAAACTGTTTTTATTGCATCGTGAAGAAAAAACAGGATTGGGAACGGCATATATTGCAGGTTTTAAATGGTGTTTGTCTAAAGGGTACAAGTATATTTTTGAAATGGATGCCGATTTTTCTCACGATCCCAACGATTTAATAAAGCTTTACAATGCTTGCCATGTAGACGGAGCAGATGTGGCCATAGGGTCCAGGTATATTAAGGGCGTGAATGTGGTCAATTGGCCTATGAGCCGAATTTTACTGTCTTATTTTGCCTCAAAATATGTCAGGTTCATTACCAGAATGAAGATTGAAGACACCACAGCTGGATTTGTTTGTTACAAAAGAGCTGTTTTGGAAGCCATTAATTTGGATAGGATAAAGTTTGTGGGCTATGCCTTTCAAATTGAAATGAAATTTAAAGCCTATTTAAAAAAGTTTCAAATTGTTGAGGTTCCAGTTATTTTTACAGACCGAAAAAGAGGGAAATCAAAAATGAGTGGAGGCATCATCTCCGAAGCCATTTTTGGTGTCATTAAAATGAAATTAAAAAGTATTTTCAATAGCAAATAACATGAGCAACATACTAATTAAGAATGCTAAAATAGTTAATGAAGGACAGATTTTTGAAGGAGACATTCTTATTGAAAACGACATCATTAAAGAGGTTTCCAATTCCATAAGTGCCAAATCCTCTAATGTAAAAATTATCGATGCCGAAGGAAACTATGTCATTCCAGGAGTTATAGATGATCAAGTGCATTTTAGGGAACCTGGTTTAACGCACAAGGCAACTATTGAAACCGAATCCAAAGCTGCCATTGCTGGAGGTATTACTTCGTATATTGAGATGCCAAATACCAACCCACAAACCACAACCATAGAGGCTTTAAACGAGAAGTTTAAAATAGCATCCGAAACCTCTTATGCCAATTATTCTTTTATGTTTGGTGGCACAAACGATAATTTAGAGGAAATTTTAAAAGTAAACCCCAAAGAAGTTGCTGGTTTAAAATTGTTTTTAGGCTCCTCTACCGGAAATATGCTAGTGGATAATCCGGAAGTATTGGAAAATATATTTTCCAGTACAGATATGATAATTTCTGTGCATTGTGAAGATGAAGCAACCATTAAAGCCAACCTGGAAGTGTATAAAAAGGAATATGGAGACAATATTCCTATAAAGCTTCATCCACATATTAGAAGTGAAAAGGCCTGTTATATTTCTTCTTCTAAAGCCATAGAATTGGCAAAAAAAACAGGAGCTAGATTGCATGTGTTTCATTTATCCACTGGAATTGAAACCAAACTGTTTTCAAATAAAATACCATTAAAAGACAAAAAAATAACTGCCGAAGTTTGTGTTCACCATTTGTGGTTTAGCGAAGAGGATTACGATACTAAAGGGACATTGATAAAATGGAATCCAGCTGTTAAAACCGCAAAAGATAGGGAAGAACTATGGAAAGCCTTTTTGGACGGAAGAATAGATGTCCTGGCTACAGATCATGCACCACATACCCTAGAAGAAAAAAAACAAGTGTATACCAAAGCACCTTCTGGAGGACCTTTGGTTCAGCATGCCTTAGTTGCCATGTTGGAGGCTCATCATAAAGGTACAATCTCCATGGAAAAGTTGGTGGAAAAAATGTGCCACAATCCAGCCATCCTATTTCAAATTGAAAAAAGAGGCTTTATAAAAGAAGGGTATTTTGCCGATTTGGTTATTGTAAACCTAAACAACCCTTGGACCGTAAACAAACAAAACATATTGTATAAATGTGGCTGGTCGCCTTTCGAAGGAACAGCTTTTAAATCCAGGGTTACCCATACCATATTAAATGGTCATTTAGTATATGAGAATTCTAAGTTTAGTGCTACCAAACATGGAAAACGACTAACATTTAACAGATAAATGAAAAACATATTCATTGCCATAACGCTTTTTTCACTTATAACTTCCTGTTATGATGCCGAAAAACCCAAGAAACCTGAAAACCTTCTTTCTAAAGACAAAATGGTAGAGGTTCTATTGGATGTGTCCCTGTTGAATGCTGCAAAAGGTATTAACAAATCCATTCTGGAAAAAAATGGAATTGTACCAGACTCTTATGTTTATGACAAACATAACATAGACAGTTTACAGTTTTTAAACAGCAATAATTATTATACATATTATATAAACGATTATCAGGAAATTATTAATAAAGTAAACGACAGTTTAAAAACTTTAAGAACTAAGTATAATGTGCTGTATGAAAAAGAAAAGTACGAAGAGAAAAAATTAGATTCCATAAAACGATCCAAGCGTAAAAATAAAGGCTTTATTAAAAAAGACATTATCCCAACTAAAACCTTGGAAAATAATTAATGCTCTTTTAAAAAAATGCCAGCAACCTCTTTAATGCTTTTTTCAAGAGGTTTAAATTGATAGTTCAATTGGGTTTTTAGTTTAGTATTATCGTAAACCGATTTAGAATTTAATGTATGGACCAGTTGTTTGCTCAATCGTCTTCGTTTTCCTGTTAATTTGTGTTTCAACCAATCCAATCTCCAGCCCATTTGCAACAACAAAGAACTGGCTTTTTTTGAAGATGCTTTAACATTTAAGGAAGTTGCTATTTTGTCAATAAATTGTTTATAGGGCCAATTTTCAGAAACCAAGATAAAGCGTTCGTTTTTAATAGGACTCTCCATAAGTTTCATCATAGGCGATACAACATCTTCTATACCCACATATCCAGTTACCCCTTTGGTATAAAAGGGTAAACCGTTGTAAACTTTTTTAAAGATATTCCCACTTCCGTAGTTCCAGATTCCTGGACCAATAATCACACCAGGATTTACTATTATAGCATCTAAACCTTCTTGTGTGCCTCGCCAAACTTCCATTTCTGCACCATATTTTGTGATACTATAAACACTGTTGTCAGCTTCTGGGTTCCAAAGCGTAAGTTCATTTAAAGTTTCTTTACTTGTAGCGCTGCCAATAGTAGCAACAGAGCTTACATAACACAGTTTTTCAATTTTATTCGCGATACTTAGGTTAACTATGTTTGCTGTGCCTTCAATATTGGTTTTTCTCAATAAGTGGTATTTATCAGGTTCAAAAGACACAAAAGCAGCAGCATGGTAAACATGTGTTATTCCTTTAAAGGCTTCTGTTAAAAGAGGAATGTCCAACAAATCTGCTTCAACCCAATCAATTTTATTGAAAAGGATATTTGGGTTTTCAGAATAATAGGAAAAGATTTTTTTTGTTAAAGCGAGTTTGTTCTTATTCCTATAAATTGCCCTTACAGGATTGTTGTTTGTTGTTAATTGGTACAGTAGATGCGAACCAACCAATCCAGTGCCTCCAGTTACTAATATCATGAAACTAAAATAAAGAATTATTAATAAAGAGAGAGTAATTATTCATTGATTTTTATCTTTGCCGCAATTAAATATTAAAACAGAAATAATGACCAATAAATTTGTTGAAGAGCTACGTTGGAGAGGTATGGTACACGATATCATGCCTGGAACTGAAGAACAATTAAATAAAGAGAGCACAACTGCTTATATAGGGTTTGATCCTACTTCAGATTCTTTGCATATTGGTAGTTTGGTTCCTATTATTTTATTGGTTCATCTTAAAAAAGCAGGTCATAAGCCCATAGCCTTGGTTGGAGGTGCCACTGGAATGATTGGGGATCCTTCAGGGAAAAGTGATGAGCGCAATTTGCTGGACGAAGAAACATTGAACAAAAATGTACAAGGAATTAAAAATGTCCTTTCAAGGTTTTTGGATTTTGATTCTAAAGAGGAAAATGCACCTGTTTTAGTTAACAATTACGATTGGATGAAAAACTTTTCATTCATAGACTTTGCTAGGGACGTCGGGAAGCGTATTACAGTAAACTATATGATGGCCAAGGATTCGGTAAAAAAACGGTTTTCCGGAGAAGAAGGCAATGTAGGCATGTCTTTTACAGAATTTACCTACCAACTTATACAAGGTTACGATTTTTACCATTTGCATAAACACTACAACTGCTTGTTGCAAATGGGTGGAAGTGACCAATGGGGAAACATCACTACAGGAACCGAATTGGTAAGACGTATGAATGTAGGGAAGGAAGCCAAAGCTTTTGCCATGACTTGCCCTTTGATCACCAAAGCCGATGGTTCTAAATTTGGAAAAAGTGAAGGTGGTAATATTTGGTTGGATGCAGACAAGACCTCTGTGTATAAATTTTATCAGTTTTGGTTGAATACTAGTGATGAAGATGCCGAAAAATATATAAAAATTTTCACCTTTTTAGATAAAGAAACCATAGAAGCTTTAGTGGAAGAACACAAACAAATGCCACATATGCGTTTGTTGCAAAAACGTTTGGCAGAAGAGGTGACCACCTTTGTGCATTCCAAAGCCGATTTTGAAAATGCTGAGAAAGCCTCGAACATACTGTTTAGTAAATCGTTTAAAGATGATATCAAAACCTTGGACGAAAAGACCTTTTTAGATGTTTTTGAAGGAGTGCCACAAGCCGAAATCCCTCAAACAGATTTAAATGAAGGCCTGGATATGATTGCGGCCCTTTCAGCTAAAACAAATTTCTTGGCATCCAATAGTGAAGCCAGAAGGGCATTAAAGGAAAATGCCGTATCCGTAAACAAAGAAAAAGTAACAGAAGATTACCAGCTTACTGCTAACGATTTAATAAACAACAAATATATTATCTTAAATAAAGGAAAAAAGAACACCTATATTATTAAAGTGATTTAAAATAAAAGCGTCCCAAAATATTGGGACGTTTTGCTTTTTTATATAAACGGGTTTATTCCTTTTTTTAGATAATTCAGTTAGTGTAATTAGTGCTTAAAACTTATAAGGCCATCAAATTACAGCCTCTAATGTCAGAATTGTCGAATCTTCCAATAATTTCAAAGTTGCCATTTTTATATACACGACCCAAATCTTGCGTAGCAATAAAAGCGCAGGAATTTACGTTGGCCAAATCTATAATATTGATGCCTCCAGTTTTATTGTTATCTAAAATTGTTAAGGCATCTTCAGTATCTCTTGCAAAAACCTTCATGGTCTTGGAACATTCAAAAACACCATTTCCTTTGGAATAAGCTTGACTCAATAATTCAGTCATGCCATATTCGCTATGTATTTGTTTTGTCCCAAACCCTTTTTTAAGTCTCTCATGAAGTTCTTCCCTAACCAGTTCTTTACGTCTGCCTTTCATGCCACCTGTTTCCATTACTATGGTGTTCTTTAATTGAAATGGATGTTGTTCAATTAAATCCAAAAGGGCAAAAGACACACCTATTAACAGGACGTTTTCATTAGCAATTTCCAGCTGAATTAACGTGTCTTTTAATTCTGAAAGGTTATCTAAATAAAATCCACTTTTAGGTTTTTTGGATTGTTTTATTAAAGCGTCCACCATATAAATTAAGGAAGAACCATCACGCTCCAAATAACTTGGCAATAAGGCCAAAACTGTATAATCTTCTATATTTCCATAAAACTGTTTAAAGCCTTGATTAAAGCTTTTTTCGTATAATTTTAAATCAGTAATGTGGTGTTTGCTGGTTGTGTTTCCGGTTGTACCAGAACTGGTGAATGTTTTCTCTATGGCTTGATTAGAACTCAAGATCTTATGCGTTTTAAAAAATTGAATTGGTAGAAAAGGAATCTCCTTTAAAGAGCATACATTACTAGGGTTGATGTAGAGTAAATCGCAAAAGGAACGGTACACAACATTGTTTTCAAATTGAAAATTGAAAATTTTAAAAGCCATGTCTTCGAATGTGGCTTCTGACTGTAATTGAAAAATGCCTGTTGTGTCTATCATGTTAAATCAAGTCTCAACAAAAGTATGTAAAATAAAAAAGCGTTACCAATTTTGATAGCGCTTTTAAAATTTATACTAATAAATGATTATTTCACCACTAACTTTTTAGTGATAACTTGTCCATTTTGAGAAATCTTCATAATGTAAACACCAGTTGTTAAGGTAGACACATCCAATCTATTGTTGTTTACAGTGTTATTCAATACTTGTTTTCCTAAAATATCAAAAACAGCTACGTTAATAATATCGTTGGTCTTACTGGTAATGTTAACATAACCTGTAGATGTTGGGTTTGGATATATTGAAAATGTGTTTAATAAATAATCTTTAGTAGAAATGGTTGCAGATTTTATTAATTCTACATTGTCAACTAGAAGACCTGCTGCATCTGTACTTCTTAAAGAAAAAATTACTTCTAGATCTCCAGCAGTTGGTGTAAACTCATAAGTTATTAATGTCCAACCATCAGATGTTGATAAAGCTGTGTAACTTTCATAAGAAGAATAATTCCCATCGTAAAATGCATTTCTAATTTCCCCATTGCCTTTGGCGTAGTAGGTTAACCTGTAAGGCTCGTTTGATGCTGTAATAGCAACATTTGTAAATCGTTTGTGTGAAGTACTTGTATTCACTAAATTTAGCGAGACAGATCCATCTTGGGCATCAGGAGATTCAGAAACGTTAGATAAAGCAATGCTTGTTCTAGATCCATTCCAACCATCTGGTAAACCATCTGTCCAAGTTTCAAAGCTTGCATTGCTAAGCTCATTTTGAGCTGTAGTGGTTAAAGTAAATAGGGTAACAAATAAAAAGTAAATGTGTTTCATGATAAATATGAGTTTAAAAATGTAAATGAAGTGGCGAATATACTATAAAAAAAAGACTGACAATTAAGCCAGTCTTTAATAAATTGTAAATTTTTTATAATTATTTAACCACTAATTTTTTAGTGATTACTTGTCCATTTTGAGAAATCTTCATAATGTAAACACCTGTTGTTAAGGTAGACACATCCAATCTATTGTTGTTTACAGCGTTATTCAATACTTGTTTTCCTAAAATATCAAAAACAGCTACGTTAATAACATCGTTGGTCTTACTGGTAATGTTAACATAACCTGTAGATGTTGGGTTTGGATATACATTGAAAGTATTCGCCTCTACTTGATTTATAGATAAGGTGTTTGGTGTAACATCCGACCATGAAGTACCAATTCTTAATTCATCAAAATCCATAGAAGGAGTTTCTCCTGTAGAATCTTGTCTTAAAATAAAAGTATCAATTGAAGCACTTGGAGATGTGTCAATATCTGTAATTAAAGCTGCAGGAGCAGTTCCTCCTAGATCAGAGTCTGCTGGGTTAATCCAACCGTTAATTGCTCCAGTATCAATGTTATAACTCATTACAATAAATACGTTATCATTAACATTGAATTTTGTTGTAGTAAAGTTTGAACCAGTACTACTATTTGTTATTGCAATATCATAAGTAGTTCCAACTGGATCAGTGTCTGGATGAATCCATAATCTAACATCAAAATCACCTAAAACAACAACATAACCACCATCAGCAAGATCTGTTATGTTTGATAAATCTCTAACATTTATTATAAATGAAGTAAAGATTTCACCAGAAGTTACAGGTGTAAATACTAATTCTGAATCTATGAAACCTCCTTCAAGATGAACGGAGTTACCTGTTGAATCTTCTAAGTTAGGATAAGATAAGCTTCCAGCAACAACATCTATTGGGTTGTCAGATCCACTAAAATTATTCCAGTTTGGTTGATCTCCTAAGTCAGCACCAACCGTATAGTCAAAACCTTCGTAAAGTGGTAAGCCTATAGAGGGTTCGCAAACAGGTGAAGTTACAGTGCTTTCTAAGTCACAAAGACCTCCATCAGTAACAGAAATCATAACATCAGTTCCTTCTACAACACCAGTAACAGTAATAGTTCCTGTAGCGTCAACAGATGGATCTCCAGCAGTTAAATCTACAGTTCCAGAGTCAGCAGTAACAGTATAAGTACTGGTTCCACCACCAGAGAAATCTACCGTTGCAGTATACGTATCTGTTCCTGTAGTAGAAGCGTCACAAACAGCAGTAGTTGAGGTCAGACTTAATTCACATACAGCTGCGTTGTTCTCCAATCTAAAAGTTGGTGTTTTTGTTTCGTAAGCTGTACCAGCTGCATTTAATTGTAATGATTCTGAGTCACTTGCACTATTTAAATTTTCATCATATTGAACAGTTTCTCCAAGACCAGTTAATAAACCAGTTGCATCAGCATCACTAGTTCCATAAACAATTGCATCCACTAAATTTGTAGTAGTTGGAGCTGTGCCGTTTGGAAAATCAGTTTCGTCAGCGGTATAAACTGCCACTGCATCAGCTCCATTTTGTAAGGAGTTACTTGCTCCCAAGTCAATGTCTTGACCAGAGATTAAAGGTGTATTTGCTAAAATAAAAAAACCATTAGCATCTAAGGTTTTTCCGTCTAAATCATAAGCTGCATAACTAGTGTCATTACTACCATTAAATAAAACTACAACTAAGCCATTTAATGAAGCACCTGGTGTTCCTTTTAATTCAATAAATTCAGCAGTATCAGTTCCTGGCGTGTCTGCGTCAATTTCATTAATAACAACTTGTCCAAATGAAATAGTTGAAATTAGGAATGTTAATAATAAAAAGTAAATTTTTTTCATAATTGATTATTTATATATAAAATTAGGTTAGCAAATATAAGAATTTATTGACTAAAAATAATTAGAATCCATAATTAATTGGCTATTTTACAATTATATAACACTAAAGCTATAATTACCTAATAACAAGTTTTCTAGTAGTAGAGATGTTGTTTTCGGTTACCTTAATAATATAAACCCCAGCTTTTAGCTTGGAAACATTCAGCTCTTTTTGTAAAAGGGTAACCGTTAGGATGCTTTTACCCAAAACATTGTAAATCTCAATGTGTTTTGGGGCATTGTTTTTTGAAGTAATATAGACCTTTCCCGTACTTACTGGATTGGGATAAATGGAAAGGTTCTCAATACCCGAAGGCTCGTTTAAAACCAAATCGTTAGACTGGCCAAATCCCTTAAATGCGAGCAAGCCAATAGCCAATGTTAGAATGTAAACGTATTGCTTTTTCATAAAAAATGGATTTATATAAAGTTACTAAATAATGTCAAAAAATGTACCAAAAAAATGTTAAACCTGTTTTTGTTGTTAAAACAATGTAAGGTTCGTGTTACCTAATTGTTATTTGTCTGTGTTTAAGTTTAAAGTAATTATCAATAATAGTATCTTTACCTAGCAAAAAAGAAATACGAATTATATGAATGAAAAGGATATAAAAATTCTTTTGGTTGATGACGAACCAGATATTTTGGAAATAGTTGGTTACAATCTGTCTAATGAAGGCTATCAAGTTATTACTGCCGAAAACGGCATTAAGGCCATAAAAAAGGCTAAAAAGGAAAAACCTCAGTTAATTATTCTGGATTTAATGATGCCAGATATGGATGGGATTGAAACCTGCGAAAACATAAGGAACATCCCAGAATTGAACAATACGGTAATTACCTTTTTAACTGCCAGGGGAGAAGATTATTCTCAAGTGGCAGGATTTGATGCTGGTGCAGACGATTATATTACAAAACCCATTAAGCCTAAATTACTGGTAAGCAAGGTAAAAGCCCTTTTAAGGCGTTTTAAAGACGATGAGGTGGAAGAGGCAGTAGTGAAAATAGGCCAACTCATTATTAATAGGGAAGCCTATAAAGTCACCTATAAAAACAAGGATATAGTCCTGCCCAGAAAAGAATTTGAATTACTGTCTCTATTAACTTCCAAACCAGGAAAGGTTTTTAAACGAGAAGAGATTTTGGATAAAGTTTGGGGAAATGAAGTGGTTGTTGGAGGAAGGACCATAGATGTACATATTAGGAAACTTCGGGAAAAAATAGGCGATACATCCTTCAAGACCGTTAAAGGTGTAGGTTACAAGTTTATCGACTGATGCAGAAACTTAAAAAAACATATAAATTCGCTATTAAAACAGCGTTGTATATTACTTTTTCAACAACACTCTTATTGGGTGTTTTTTTGTTTGCTACAGGCAACTTAACTTATCTAATCCTTTTGTTTGCAGTAGTTTGCTATTTTGTGAGTTTTTTTATTATTCAATATAGGGCCGAACGTTTTATTTACAGACGTGTAAAAAAAATCTATGATGACCTGACCTTGTTGGAGTCTACCTCACTAACTAAAAAGCCCATTACCACAGATATGGCAACACTCACCAAGGAAATTGATAAGTATGCCAGAGATAAAAAATTGGAAATTGAATCCCTTAAGATTAGGGAAGCCTATAGAAAGGAGTTTATAGGGAATGTGTCCCATGAATTAAAAACGCCACTATTTACGGTTCAAGGCTATTTGCTGACTTTAATTGATGGTGCCATTAACGATAAAAAAATCAGGGAGAAGTATTTAAACAGAGCCAATAAAGGCGTGGAAAGGCTTATCTATATTGTAAAGGATTTAGATATGATCACCAAATTTGAAGCAGGCGATTTAAGACTGAACATCACTACTTTTGATATTGTTGAATTGATAAAAAGCGTCTTCGATCTTCTTGAAATGAAAGCTTCAAAGAAAAAAATCACTCTCACCTTTGATATGGATTACAACAAACCCATTTTGGTAAATGCCGATTTTGAACGTATCCAACAGGTCATAACCAATCTGGTTGTAAATTCCATAAAATACGGAAGGGAAAAAGGCACTACAGAAATTAGTATAGAAAATTTAATAAAAAATAAGGTCATTGTCCGGATAACCGATAATGGCGAAGGCATTGCCGAAGCAAATTTAGCTAGGGTTTTTGAGCGTTTTTACAGAGTGGATAAAAGTGGCTCCAGAAAAGAAGGTGGCTCTGGTTTAGGACTATCTATAGTAAAACATATTATTGAAGCCCACGACGAAAAAATTTATGTAGAGAGCGAACTTGGTGTTGGAAGCGAGTTTTCATTCAGTCTTGAAAAGGCCGAATAGTTTTTTGTAGTTTAACTCATATCCAAAATCGTTCAACCCTTTATAATCAATTACTCTTTCAAGCTCTTTTAAGTTAAAATCTTCTTGATTGCAATAAGGTGCCAAGCCCTGCCTGTCCAATCTTTCAGCTAAATATTCTTGTTCAGATTGCCCAGGAGTAGGGATAAAAAAGGCCTGCTTTCCTAATTTGGTCAAATCCATAATGGTTGTATAACCAGACCTTGAAATAATTAATTTGCTTTGGTTTAAAGATGTTTCCAACAAGTCACTGGTCATAAAATTATAAACAGTTATGTTATTTATTTGCTCCTTTTTTTGGTGTTTCTCTACAATACCTTTTATAAATAAAACAGAACCTGAAAATAATTTAAACATGTTTAATAATTTTTTCTCAAGTAACGTTCGTTGAGGTTCTGGACCAGAAAGCAATACCATCACCTCATATTCGATAGGACATTCTTTTTTTACAAACCTGCTTATTGGACCAATATATTTTGTAGGAATCTGGTTTGTGTCCATATGTCCAAGCCTGCCACTTAAATTGGGAGTGCCATGGTAATCTGGAACCCAACATTCATTAAACTGCTTCATAGCCTTTAAATGAAGCTTGGTGCTAATCCATGTGGTAGTCCCACTTAAAACCTGAAGTTGGTGAGTGATAAATACACAAGGAACAAGCTTATTGTAAACTCCCAATCTATTATCCGAAACAATGCCATGGATGTCTTCTGTTTCAATAAGCTGTTTTACAATTTTTTTTTCAGCTTTTATGGCGTTAAGCAATTTGGGTGCGCGTTGTAAGAGTTTCAGTTTAAACAAATGCTTGTTTTTTGCATACCTAATGTGGTAGGATGGCAGCTCAAAACTGTCCAATTCTGGAAATTCTTTCCTTAAAAGCTCTAGTGCATAACCATCACTAGCTATTACAGGTGTAAATTTCTGTTGGATTAAAGCTTCAATAATTGGGATGCATCTGGTGGCATGCCCCAATCCCCAATTTAAAGGCGCAACTAAAATTCGTTTGTTCATATACGTAAAAACAAAGATAAGGATATTACCACTTGCATATATTTCCTTAATTTTACCGAATTATATTTTAATTGTAAAATTTATTACGTGGGAAGTAAAAATAAATTAAAACGCTTTAAGGAAAACGAAACATTTGAAAATGTATTTCAACCCAAAAGGGATGAATTGGTAAACAATCAATTTCCTTTAAAGGGAAACTGGAACAAAACCTATTTTAAAAACAGCAATCCCTTGGTATTGGAATTGGGCTGTGGCAAAGGGGAATACACAGTTGCATTGGCAAAGAAATATCCAAATAAAAATTTTATTGGTATCGATATAAAAGGGGCCAGGTTTTGGCGAGGGGCCAAAACAGCTTTGGAAGAAGGTTTACCAAATGCAGCGTTTTTACGTACACAGATAGAACTGGTTGATGATGCTTTTGCAAACAATGAAGTGGATGAAATTTGGATTACTTTTCCAGACCCTCAGATTAAGTATAAGCGAACCAAGCACAGAATGACCAATTCAGGGTTTTTAAAACGTTATAAAAACATATTAAAACCAGATGGTGTAGTAAATTTAAAAACCGATAGCGAGTTTATGCATGGCTACACACTTGGATTGCTCCATGGCGAAGGACATGAGGTGCTTTATGCCAACCATAATGTGTATAAACAGGAAGGCAGCCCAGAAGATGTGACTGGCATTCAAACATTTTATGAGAGCCAATATTTAGAACAAAACAAACCAATTACGTATATTCGATTTAAAATCAAGTAAATTTTGAGTTTAACAGCCCTTTTTTTTATTGCCATGCTAGTGGCTTTTTTAGCAGCAGTTCCTCCAGGGTTGTTAAACATGACTGCAGCTAAAATTAGCTTGAAAGAAGGTCATGCCAGAGGGATTATGTTTTCTTTGGGAGCCTCCTTGATTTTTCTCTTCCAAACGCTTATTGCCACAGTTTTTGCCAGATATTTAAGCAAACATCCAGATGTAATAGATATACTTCAGCAAGTGGCTTTTGTGATTTTTGTTTTAATTACCATTTACTTTTTGCTTATTGCAAAAAAACAATCCAAACCAGACACAGAATTAGAAACCAAAAGCAAACGAAGCAGGTTTTTTCAAGGTATGTTTTTGTCCAGTATCAACATGTTTCCCATACCTTTTCAAGCATATATTACCATTACCATTGCTTCATTTGGATGGTTGACGTTTGATAAACCTGGAATTTCCACCTATGTTGCAGGAGCAGCCATGGGGTCTTTTACCAATTTATATGTATATATTTTCTTTTTCGACAAAATAAAAAAGACCAAAGAAACTTCGCAAACAAACATGAATTACATTATAGGTGTCATTACTGGAATAATTTCCATTATTACCTTAATAAGTATTCTTAGAAAATATTATTAATTGCTCCATGCAAACAAAAGCACTTAGTTTTTTCGACAAAGTTTATCAAGTGGCAAAACAAATCCCTTATGGTCGTGTAACCAGTTATGGAGCCATAGCCAAGTATCTTGGAGCAGCAAGAAGCGCCAGAATGGTTGGTTATGCCATGAATGGTTCGCATAATAAAGATGTTCCAGCACATCGTGTGGTAAACAGAAAGGGGTTGCTAACAGGAAAACATCATTTTGAAGGCACCAATTTAATGCAGCAACTCTTGGAAAGTGAAGATGTTCAAGTAACAGACAATCAAATTCAGAATTTTGAGGAAGTGTTTTGGGATCCTTCTAAGGAATTGTAATTATTTGTAAATTCTTGAAAAATTAGGAAATAATTACAAATCCACAACCCGATAACAAAACCAAATCCAAACATCAATCATTTCAATTAAACTTTTTCAAATTCTAAACTATTCGCTGTATATTTGCATTTTAGAATGATTCTTAATAATTAAAAATGAGTCGTATAAAATAGGATAAAAATATCTGTTTTATGGACTGTTTTTTTAGATATAGTTTACCATGAAATTAAACAAACAAGACATATTAAAAGCGCTTGAAACCATTTCGGCACCTGGAGAAGGAAAAAATATGGTGGAAAGTGGCGCAGTAAAAAACGTTGTGACTTTTGCCGATGAGGTTATTGTTGATATTACCATAAACAACCCAAGTCTACAAGCCAAAAAGAAAACCGAAGTCGAGATTATGAAAACCATTCACGATTTGGTTTATGAAAAAGCTAAAATTACAGTAAACGTAAAAGTTGATGCGCCTACAAAACCTGCTCCTAATGTTATTAAAGGAAAACAGATTCCAGGTATTCAAAACATCATAGCCGTAGCTTCCGGAAAAGGTGGTGTGGGAAAATCTACAGTCACTGCCAATTTGGCTGTGACCTTGTCTAAAATGGGCTTTAAAGTGGGAGTTTTAGATGCCGATATTTATGGACCTTCAGTTCCCATGATGTTTCAAGTTGAAAACGAAAAACCTTTGGCCGTAAACATTGAAGGAAAATCCAAAATGAAGCCGGTTGAGAATTATGGTGTAAAAATACTGTCCATAGGGTTTTTTACGCAACCTAACCAAGCAGTAGTATGGAGAGGTCCTATGGCTGCCAAAGCCTTAAATCAAATGATTTTCGATGCCCATTGGGGAGAATTGGATTTTATGCTCATAGATTTACCTCCAGGAACAGGAGACATTCATTTAAGTATCATGCAATCCTTACCAATAACTGGAGCTGTTGTAGTTAGCACACCTCAAAATGTGGCTCTGGCAGATGCTAAAAAAGGTGTTGCCATGTTCCAACAGGAAAGCATTAATGTGCCTGTTTTGGGAATTATAGAAAACATGGCTTACTTTACACCAGAAGAGCTACCAGATAACAAGTATTATATTTTTGGACAGGAAGGAGCCAAACACTTGGCAAACGATTTAAATGTTCCATTTTTAGGAGAGATTCCTTTGGTTCAAAGTATTCGTGAAGCTGGAGACGTAGGTCGTCCTGCTGCTTTGCAAACAGCAACGCCTTTAGAAGAGGCTTTTGAGACCTTAACACAACAAGTGGTTCAAGAAGTGGTAAAACGCAATACCAATTTGCCACCAACCGAAGCGATAAAAATTACAACCATGGCTGGATGTTCGGCCGTAAAAAAATAGGTTATGACTACAGAAGAACTTAAAATGAACATTGAAAAAGCGCTAGACGAAATCCGTCCGTTTTTACAAAGTGATGGTGGTGATATTTCATTACTATCCATAGAGGATGATAAGCTGGTTAAAGTACAACTGCAAGGTGCTTGTGTAGGTTGCAGTGTAAACCAAATGACCCTTAAGTCTGGCGTGGAAATGACCATTAAAAAGTATGCACCTCAAATAGAACAAGTTATTAATATAGACGCTTAAATTATTAAAAAACCTTAAATGTGACTTTTGTCACATTTAATTAATAAAGTAAATAATAACTTTGTCTCTTGAAATTTACAATTCATGATTAAAACAGATATTCTTATTATTGGAGCTGGTCCAACAGGCTTATTTGCCGTTTTTGAAGCAGGATTACTAAAATTAAAATGTCATTTAATAGACGCTTTACCACAACCAGGAGGACAGTGTTCAGAAATTTATCCAAAAAAACCTATCTATGATATCCCAGGTTTTCCAGAAATTTTAGCAGATGATTTAACCAAAAACCTTTTGGAGCAATGCAAGCAATTTGAGCCAGGTTTTACACTTGGGGAACGTGCTGAATCTATTGACAAGCAAGAGGATGGTACCTTTATTGTAACTACAAACAAAGGCACCAAACACCAAGCTCCAGTAGTTGCCATTGCTGGAGGTTTAGGAAGTTTTGAACCTAGAAAGCCATTAATTCACAATATTGAATACTTTGAAGATAAAGGCGTGGAATACTTTATTAAAGATCCAGAAAAATACAGAAACAAACGCGTGGTTATTTCTGGAGGTGGTGATTCTGCACTGGATTGGAGCATCTTTTTATCTGATGTTGCTTCTGAAGTGACCTTAATACACAGAAGAAATGAATTTAGAGGCGCTTTGGATTCCGTGGAAAAAGTTCAAGAGTTAAAAAATCTTGGAAAGATAAGTTTAATAACTCCAGCCGAAGTTACAGGTATTGTTGGAGACCGCCATGTAAAAGCTGTCGTGGTCAGTCAGGCCGAACATATAGAAAAAGAATTTGAAGTGGAATGTGACCATTTTATTCCGCTATTTGGTTTGTCGCCAAAACTGGGACCCATTGCAAATTGGGGATTGGAGATTGAAAAAAATGCCATTAAAGTGAACAATGCCTTAGATTATCAAACCAATATTCCAGGCATATTCGCTATTGGTGATGTCAATACCTATCCTGGAAAATTAAAGCTGATTTTATGTGGGTTTCATGAGGCAACATTAATGTGCCAAGCTGCGTATCAAATTATCAATCCTGGAAAAAAATATGTGCTTAAATACACAACTGTAAGTGGAATTGATGGATTTGATGGTTCCAGAAAAGAAGCCCCAAAAGCTGTAGTAAAAGCTATAGACTAATCGATGAATGCCACATTAGTGAAATGACATATCTTTTTTAAAAAATGGAACAAGACGTAAACATTAAAATAATAGACAGGGAAGGGGTTTCCCATAACATAGTTGCGCCAACGGATATGGCTATGAATCTCATGGAAGTGGTGCGTAGTTACGAGTTGGCTCCTGAAGGAACCATAGGTATATGTGGTGGCATGGTCATGTGCGCTTCTTGTCAATGTTATGTGTTAAGTGATACCCAACTTCCAGAAATGCAAGACGACGAAGAAGCCATGTTGAGCGAAGCGTTTTATGTAAAAGAAAATTCCCGTTTGGGATGTCAGATTCCAATAACTCCAGACATGGAAGGCTTGGAGGTGGAATTGGCTCCTGAATCTTAAAGCTTATCTTGTTGCTTTTTAAAACATTTCAACTCTAGCACTAAAAGAAACTAATACAAAAACATTCTTTAAGTTGTTGCTCCTTCAATATCATGGCGCTTACTTATTCCGTTTTATAGTCCATCAACTTTCTAGGTCCTTCCAGCAAAACCCTAACTATTTGAAGGGTTCCATTTTCAGTGGTGTCTATATACCATTTTATTAAAGAAATTTCACCATTCTCAATCTCTATTCCTGTAATGCTTCTAGGGTGTACACAACTGCCATCGTTAAAAAAAGCAATGTCTCCAGGATTGGGAAAGCGAGGCCTGTGAGTGTGTCCCACAACAGTAAGGATATTGTTGTTTTCAATAATCCATTTTTTGGTCCTTCGTTCCACTTTAATCAGTTCTTTGTAGTTTTTTGCAGGACTAGTTGGGTCTGCAATACCCATAACGTTCAATGGTTTCCAAAGTACACGAACCATAAAACGACTTAATTTCCAAAAGGTATAATTCCACAAATCTGCTTGGTGTCCATGGGTTAAAAACACTTCTTGTTGTGTATTTTTGTGTTTTAAAACAATGCCTTCGTGATATGAAGCGTTGCAAAACAAATCAACTTCTTTTTCCAATTTTGGATCGAAATAAGTAGATAGGTGTTTTTTTACATATTCAGGGTTTTGGTATACCATATCATGGTTTCCCCAAATTAGATGTAGTCTTTCTTGCTCATGAAAAAGTTTCATGACCAAATACACATTTTTATGGGCCTCAAAAATGGGCTGAAAAGATAAGTTTTCCCAAAGCTCGTCGCCATCACCTAATTCACAATACTGAAATCCTTCAGCATAATAATGCTTTAAGGCATGAAAATAAATGTTCCGGTTGTTGGCAAAATCGTCTGCAAAACTATTGTCCCCTCGATGGCAATCGCTAAACAAAATAAACTTGCTAGAGTCGTCAAAAGGGATGAGTTTAGCGTTTTTATAGGCTCTATCTAATCGTTTTTTGGATGACCACATAAAGTAAATGTAAACAAATTTCAATAAAAAAATGCTTCTCATATTAGAGAAGCATTTAGTTAATATTTAATTTCACACAGATTCTGTCCGAGTGAAAAATTAAATAAGCCTCAGGCTTTATTTAAAGGCGTTTAAGCCAGTAATATCCAAACCGGTTATCAATAAATGAATATCATGGGTTCCTTCGTAGGTAATCACACTTTCCAGGTTCATGGAATGTCTCATGATTGAATATTCACCAGTAATTCCCATACCTCCTAGCATTTGTCTGGCCTCACGTGCTATTTTTATGGCCATATCCACATTATTGCGTTTCGCCATGGATATTTGTGCAGAAGTGGCTTTATCTTCATTGCGCAATACGCCAAGTCGCCAGGTTAATAATTGGGCTTTGGTGATTTCGGTAATCATTTCTGCCAGTTTTTTTTGCTGTAATTGGAACTGTCCAATAGGTTTGCCAAATTGCATGCGTTCCTTGCTGTAGCGTAAGGCCGTGTCATAACAATCCATGGCAGCGCCAATGGCTCCCCAAGCTATGCCATATCTGGCAGAATCCAAGCATCCAAGTGGCGCTCCCAATCCAGATTTGTTAGGTAAAAGATTCTCTTTGGGCACTTTTACGTTATCAAAAATAAGCTCACCAGTTGCTGAAGCCCTTAAAGACCATTTATTATGTGTTTCTGGTGTGGTAAAACCTTCCATGCCACGTTCTACAATTAGTCCGTGAATTCTACCAGACTCATCTTTTGCCCAAACAACAGCCACTTGAGCAAATGGCGCATTGCTTATCCACATTTTGGCACCATTTAAAAGATAGTGGTCTCCTTTGTCTTTAAAATTGGTTACCATACCTCCAGGATTGGAACCATGATCTGGTTCTGTAAGTCCAAAGCAGCCCATCCATTCACCTGAAGCCAATTTTGGCAAGTATTTTTGACGTTGTGCTTCAGTTCCATATTTCCAAATAGGATACATGACTAAAGACGACTGAACAGAAGCTGTACTTCTTACACCAGAGTCGCCACGTTCAATTTCCTGCATGATTAAACCATAAGAAATTTGGTCTAATCCTGCTCCTCCATATTCATGAGGAATATAAGGTCCAAAAGCCCCAATTTCTGCAAGGCCACCAATAATTTGTTCTGGAAATTCTGCTTTTTGAGCGTACTCTTCGATAATTGGAGATACGTCGCGCTTTACCCATTCCCTGGCAGCATCGCGCACCAATTTATGTTCGTCGGATAATAATTCGTCTAGATTGTAATAATCAGGAGCTTCAAATAAATCAGGCTTCATTGTTATATCGTTTTGTTAGAATAGCAAATGTAACAAAATGCTACATTTTTAGATAGAAATCTTTAGTCAAATTTATATAGTCTGTGGTGTATTGATGTCTTGCAGTTTCAATGGTAAGTTCTGTAATGTCTGTTTTGGTTTTGTGGAATGAAAATTCCAGGAGGCTCCTTTTAGTTTCGGAAGTGGACGAGCCCTTGACATGTAAAATCCTAGTTGGGAACAATTTTACTTTTGAAGCCAAAGCCTTAAACGGTTCTTCTTCCTTGAACGGAATAATTACAGAAAACAAACCGTCTTGGGATAGTAGTTTTGAAGCACTTTCCAATAGATGGTTAAATGGTAAGGCTTCAGAAAATCGCGCCAAATCCCTTTGAGTGTTTTCGGTTTTATAATCTTCTGAATAAAACGGAGGATTAGATACAATCAGATTGTATTTATCATCTATTTCAGTAACGAATTCTTTGAGAGAGGCATGATAACAAAAAAGTCTATCAGCCCAAGGCGAATTTTCAAAATTTTCAACACATTGTTCAAAAGCATTCGCGTCTATTTCAAGCGCATCAATTACTTCTGCTGAACTCCTTTGGGCCAACATCAGGGCCAAAACACCAGTTCCAGACCCAATGTCTAGAATAGAAAATGGTTGTTTTTCAATAGAGGCCCAAGCGCCAAGTAACACACTGTCTGTACCGATTTTCATGGCACAACGGTTTTGGTTCACACTGAATTGTTTAAATTTGAATGGCTTGTCCATAAATACACTACAAAGGATTATGGTTTGTTAATAATAGCAGATAATATTTTATAGGTTTTTTCAATCTACGATACTCGACATCATGAATTTTCTCAGAATCCATAGTAGCAAGGTTTGGAATTTATTGAATATAAAGTTCAATAAGCCCTTCTGGAGTTTCTACAAAAACGGTTTTGTTTGCTCTGTCAATTTTATGGATGAACTCATCATTCATTGGTATTAAAATTTCAATGCCATCCCTGTCAATTTCAAAAAGGGCTTGAGCTGTGGAATCGTTAATGGACACAATGGTTCCAACGGTTCCATGGTTGATATCTTCTACCTTAAAACCAATTACTTCGTGAAAATAAAATTTATCTCCTTCAAGTTTAGGTAAAAATTCCAAAGGTAAATATACGTCACATTTAATCAGGGCATCTGCATCGGCTTCTGTATCGACATCTTCAAAGCGAACACGCAACAAATCGGATTTATGCAATTGTGACGATTCAATAAAAAAAGGCACCAGGTTATTGCGTAAATCAATAAACATGGCATCCAGGTTTTCGTATAATTCCGGTTCGTCTGTATCAAGCTTTATAAGGAGTTCCCCTTTAAAGCTATATTTGGATACTATTTTACCTAAGTAAAAGCAATCTTCTTTTTTCATATTTATTTCCCTTGAAAACGGGAGTCTTAATTCAATTCAAAAAATCATGAAATTTTAATTTCCTTACCTGTTAAGTGGCAGGCGTGGGAAATGTTGCCCATACCTTTTTTCGGGTTAAGGCAATAAAAAACCCAGACTTTTAAGGTCTGGGTTCAAAAGTATAAAAAATAACTGTTTTTATTCTTCTTCTTTAGTAGCTTCTGCTTCCACAGCTGGAACATCTTCTGCTGTTGCTTCTTCAGCAACTTCTTCTGCAGCTTCTTCTTCAACAGGTGCATTGGCAGCCATACGAGCTTCGTTGGCAGCTTTTTCAGCTTCTAATGCTTTCGCTTTTGCTTCAGCTTCAGCTTTTGCTAAATTTTGTGATTTAGCATCTACCTTTCCAGCTTTTTCTTCTAACCAAGCAGCAAATTTAGCTTCTGCTTGCTCTTCGGTTAAAGCCCCTTTTCTTACGCCACCAGCAAGATGGTTTTTAAGCAAAGCGCCTTTGTAAGACAAAATAGCTTTAGCAGTATCTGTTGGTTGTGCACCATTCTGTAGCCATTTAACAGCTCCATCAACATCCAATTCAATGGTTGCTGGATTTGTGTTTGGATTGTAAGCACCTAATTTTTCTAGGTATTTACCATCTCTTTTAGATCTAGCATCTGCAGCAACGATCCAATAATAAGGTTTCCCTTTTTTTCCGTGTCTTTGTAATCTAATTTTAACTGACATATAAATTAATTAGTGAGGTTCGCGACCTCGATTATTAATAAGGGTGCAAAGATACGATTATTTTTTAATTTTCAACTTTTTATGTAAAAACTAATAGGTTGTTTTTTTTTATCTTATTTTTGAGTTCTTATATTAATGATTAAAGTAAAATATGAAAAAATTATTTGTGTTGGCAATTGCCATATTGGCCATGGTAAGCTGTGGTGATGAAGTGGAATTCAACTCTCCAGCCATGCAAGGTAAAAAGGATGGAACTACTTGGAAAGCTGTGTCCTATAGAGCCTATATTGATGAAAACGGGAAGTCCATTATTACAGGTCACAATAATTACGAAACCATAAATTTACAAGTGTCTTCATTTTCTGTTGGAACTTATTTGTTAGGAGAAAGTAACTCAAACATAGCTACATTAATAGGGTCCAACCTAGAGGAGTATTCCACAAATAACTTGCCAGATCAAGACATTGAACTGTATCCGCCAGATGGTATTATTGAAATAACAGAGTTTAACCAAGTCAATAATTCCATTTCTGGAAAGTTTTGGTTCAATGCTTACTCGGCATCAGGAACCCAAACAGTTAATTTCAGTCAAGGTATTTTTTACAATATTCCAATTCCATTTAGCTCTGGCCCTGGTTTAATGTCATGCGACGAGGCTGTGGCAGCAACAGCAACAGCAGCAGAACTGTATAATGCCACAAACCCTTCTGATGGCAATTTTGCTACAGTTTGTAATGGCTATAAAAATGCTTTGATGGACCAACAGGTGGCGTGTGGCGATGATACGGGAATCTTACAGGGAATTATTGATGGTTTGATTTGTGAAAATGAAACAGATTATTGGCCAAGAGCGATAGGTAACTCATGGACATACAATACAGCAATTAATGGTGAACAAACTTATCAAATTACTGGAACAGAAACAATTGATGGTTTAAATTATTATGTTTTTGACGATTTGTTTGGAGGTCCATCTTGGCTAAGAAAAGAAGGGCCTAATTATTATGTTAGAGCTCAATTTTCAGGTTCACTTCCTGGTTACCAGTTTACATCAACCCCTTTTGAAGTAAATATGATAAAAGATGATGCAATTGTAGGAGAGACTTGGGTGTCTGATGTGTCCTATACAATTTCTTATATACCAGAACCAGGACAACCTAATATTCCAGATTCTGATGTAAACGCAACATATACTTTTGAAATGATAGAACGCGATTTAACAAGGAATGTTGAAGGTGTTGATTATAATGATGTTATACTTATAGAATTGGTTGTTTCTAGTGGAACGACGAATGTAACTACCCAATATTATTATTCTAATAATATAGGCTTGATTGAATATATTACCTCTGAAGGCGCTAATACGCTTTCTAATTATACATTAAATTAAATCTAACAAAACCAGTTGGATACTTTTTGTTCTACTAACTGTCCTGTCCTGAAGTAGCAATACTGAAATCCCAGGATTATTTAGACAAAGATGTCGATGGAGATTCTATTTTAACCAAGAATGTAGATGTCACCAATACGATGGGGATGTTAATGGGGTTCCAGACTTTTTGGGCAATAATTAATAGTAACCTCACAAAAGAATTAACAAACGCAGCCTTAGAGTTGCGTTTTTTGTTAAATACCCTTAAAATTTGAAAGTTTTTCCTTACTATTCTTGACTTGTATGCATATAAAAGCTATATTAAAATAGATGTGAAACAATACGCATCTGTAAAGAATTTATTGAAATTTAAAAATGCAAAAGATATCATGAAGTACTCAGAAGAAATTTCAAACAAATTAAACCAATTATTAGAAAAAAATTATGATGCTGAAAAAGGCTATTTAAACGCCATGGAACAGGTAGATAGTTCTAAATTAAAAATGTTCTTTAAACGTCGCGCATCCGAAAGAAGTGAATTTGCCAAAGAATTAAGAACTGAAATCCTTCAATATGGAGAAATCCCGGAAGATTCAGGTAGTTTAAAAGGCACCTTGCACAGAAACTGGATGACCTTGAAATCGACTTTTACGTCAAACGATGAAGAAGCTATTTTGGAAGAAGCCATTAAAGGTGAAAAGGCCAGTCTGGAAGAATACAACGATGTTTTATCAGAACGAAATTTACCACCAAGTATCGATTCGCTATTAATTAAGCATAAAAATGCCATTCAAGCAGCTATCAATACAGAAAAGTTACACGAAGAGTTAGTATCATAAATTTTCTAAATACGAACAAGTAACGCAACTCGAAAGAGTTGCGTTTTTTTGTTTATAACTGTTTATAACTTCCCTTTAAAAAAGCGATAATTATCTGTATTTTTAAAAACTTTTCATCTAAAGAAAATCAACCATATATTCAGGGATTTGTATTTTATTATTCGTGAATTTGTGGGTCAAAAGTCGGTTTAAAGACCAAATACAAAAACAACTTAACATTTATTAGATGTATTTAATTTTTGATACAGAAACCACAGGATTACCTAAACGTTGGGATGCTCCAATTACAGATACAGATAATTGGCCAAGAGCCATACAAATTGCGTGGCAATTGCATGATGGTATGGGAAATTGTTTAGAGCATCAAGATTATTTGATTCAGCCGGATGGCTTCAACATTCCTTACGATGCCGAAAAAATCCATGGAATTTCTACCGAATTGGCCCAAGAACAAGGAAAGCCTTTGGTTGAGGTTTTGGAGAAATTCAATAAGGCATTGGCCAAAACCAAGTTTGTGGTTGGACAAAATGTGTCATTTGATCTCAATATTATGGGAGCTGAATTTGTTAGGGAAAACATCGCCAACCCCTTACAGGAGCTACCGGTTTTGGATACCTGTACAGAACATACAGCCTCACTTTGCCAAATTCCTGGAGGACGTTACGGGAAGTTTAAACTCCCAACCTTAACCGAGTTGCACCAGTATTTGTTTAACCAACCCTTTGCAGAAGCACATAATGCCACTGCAGATGTGGAAGCTACCACACGTTGCTTCTTGGAACTGATAAGAAGACAGGAATATACCAAAGAAGAACTGGATGTTCAACCAGATTATTTTAAGAATTTTAATGAGGCCAACCCTAAAGAAATTCAACTTATTGGTTTAAAGCACATCAACTTAAAACAGGAGAGTGCAAAAATAAATAAGCGTTTACAAGAGCAACAAAAGGACAGTTTGTCCGATGCCGAAATAAAGGAAAATATTTCAGAACTTGCCGATGCAGAATTTGTTCACCTGCATAACCATTCCCAGTTTTCGGTGTTGCAATCCACCATAAGCATTCCAGCATTGGTAGCAGCTGCAGCCCAGCACAATATGCCAGCTGTTGCCTTAACAGATCATGCAAACATGATGGGAGCATTTCATTTTGTAAAAGCAGTGACCAACCATAACAAAACGGTTCAGGCCAAAAACAAAGAGGCTCTGGAAGCAGGTAAGACGCCAAGCTTAAAAGAAATAAAACCTATTATTGGTTGCGAATTTTTTGTTTGCGAAGACCATCTGGATAAAACCAGAAAGGACAATGGTTATCAAATTGTGCTTTTAGCCAAAAACAAAAAAGGCTATCACAACTTGGCTAAATTATCTTCTCATGCCTATACAGATGGATTTTATTACGTGCCCAGAATCGATAAAAAATTAATTCTTCAATACAAGGAAGACCTCATTGTGCTCACCGGAAACTTATATGGTGAAGTTCCAAGCAAAGTGTTGAACATAGGAGAAAATCAAGCAGAAGAAGCATTGCTTTGGTGGAAAGATGCATTTGGAGACGATCTGTACATAGAAATTATGCGTCACAATCAAGAAGATGAAAATCGGGTGAATGCTGTTTTAATAGAATTGTCCAAAAAGCACAATGTAAAGTTGGTTGCCACCAACAACACCTATTACGCCAAGCAGGAAGATGCCAATGCGCATGATATTTTGCTGTGTGTAAAAGATGGCGAAAAGCAGGCGACACCTATTGGTCGCGGTCGTGGCTATCGTTACGGATTGCCAAATCAGGAATATTACTTTAAGTCTTCAAAAGAGATGAAGGATCTCTTTAAAGATCTGCCCGAAGCTATTTCAAACATTCAAGAGGTTGTAGGTAAAATAGAACATTACCAACTGGCCAGGGAAGTGTTATTGCCTGCTTTTGATATTCCGGACGAATTTAAAAACGACGAAGATGCCAAAGATGGAGGAAAAAGAGGGGAAAATGCATATCTAAGGCATTTAACTTTTGAAGGTGCCAAAAAACGTTATGGCACACTTACCGATGAAATTACAGAAAGGTTGAATTTTGAACTGGAAGTTATTGAAAACACAGGTTATCCAGGATATTTTTTAATTGTGGAAGATTTTATTCGGGAAGCTAGAAACATGGATGTTTCTGTAGGTCCTGGTCGTGGTTCGGCTGCAGGTTCGGTTGTGGCTTATTGCTTATGGATAACCAATATAGACCCTTTAAAATACGATTTACTTTTTGAGCGTTTTTTAAACCCAGATCGTATTAGCATGCCAGATATCGATATTGATTTTGACGACGAAGGCAGAAGTCGCGTCATGGATTATGTTATCAAAAAATATGGTAGCAATCAAGTGGCCCAAATCATCACTTATGGTACCATGGCAGCCAAATCTTCCATTCGTGATACAGCTAGAGTACTGGATTTGCCACTTTTTGATGCTGATAGGATCGCCAAATTGATTCCTACCATGTCCAAACTGCACAAAATTTTTGGAGCGGACGAAAAAAGCTTGAAAAACATGTTTCGATCTGAAGACTTGGAAAAGGTCAATCAGCTTTTAAACATTTCAGAAGGTGAAGATTTAGAAGCTGAAACAGTCAATTTGGCTAGAACATTGGAAGGTTCGGTCAGAAATACAGGAATTCACGCGTGTGGTGTAATTATCACTCCAGATGATATTACCAAGTTTGTGCCAGTGGCAACTGCCAAGGACTCTGATTTGTATGTGACACAATTCGACAACTCTGTGGTGGAAGATGCAGGTTTGTTAAAAATGGACTTTCTGGGTTTAAAAACACTTACTTTAATTAAGGATACAGTAAAAATTGTAAAAGCCAAGCACAATATCCAACTGGATCCAGATAGCTTCCCTCTGGATGATGAAAAAACATATGAGCTCTTTCAAAAAGGTGAAACTGTTGGGGTGTTCCAATACGAATCGCCTGGCATGCAAAAACATTTAAAAGAACTGAAGCCAACCGTTTTTGAAGACTTAATAGCCATGAATGCTTTGTATAGACCAGGACCTATGGAATATATACCAAGTTTTACCAAACGTAAACATGGTTTAGAAGAAATAGACTACGATTTGCCAGCCATGGAAGAGTATCTTAAAGAAACCTATGGGATTACAGTCTACCAGGAGCAGGTAATGTTGCTGTCGCAAAAACTGGCAGATTTCACAAAAGGTGAAGCTGATGTGTTGAGAAAGGCTATGGGTAAAAAGCAAATAGCTGTATTGGATAAGATGAAACCAAAATTTATTGAACAAGCCGTAGCCAAAGGTCATGATGCCAATAAACTGGAGAAAATTTGGAAAGATTGGGAAGCATTTGCCAGTTATGCATTCAATAAATCACATTCCACCTGTTACGCTTGGATAGCTTATCAAACAGCCTATTTAAAAGCACATTATCCAGCAGAATATATGGCAGCTGTGTTGTCCAATAACATGAACGATATCAAACAGGTTACCTTTTTCATGGAAGAATGTAAACGCATGAAATTAAATGTTCTTGGGCCAGATATCAACGAGAGTTATTATAAGTTTTCTGTAAACCAAAACAATGCCGTTCGTTTTGGAATGGGAGCCATTAAAGGGGTAGGTCATGGAGCCGTAAAAACCATTGTGGAAAACCGAAAAAAAGATGGTCACTACAAGTCCATTTTTGATTTTGCCAAGCGTATAGACTTAAGGGCAGCCAATAAAAAAGCGTTTGAAAACCTAGCCTTGGCTGGAGGCTTTGATTGCTTTAGAGACACACATAGAGCGCAATATTTTCATGATGATGGAGACGGAATTACTTTTCTCGAAAAGGCCATTAAATATGGTGCCAAACATCAAGAAAATGAAAATTCGGCCCAAGTGAGTTTGTTTGGCGAAGCCAGTGATGTGCAAATAGCAGAACCTTTGGTGCCACCATGCGAAGAATGGGGTACCATGGAAAAACTTGCAAAAGAAAAAGAAGTAGTTGGAATTTATATTTCTGGACATCCATTAGACGATTTTAGAATAGAAATGAAAACCTTTTGCAATGCCAATTTGGCTTTGTTAAAAGATTTAGAGCCATTTGTAAATAGAGAACTTACTTTTGGAGGTGTGGTTACAGATGTGCAGCATCGTGTGAGCAAACAAGGAAAAGGCTGGGCCTTGTTTACCGTTGAAGATTATACAGATAGCCATGAGTTTCGGATTTTTGGAGAAGAATACCTAAAGTTTAGGCACTTTCTGTTAAAAAATTCTTTTGTATATGTGAAAATGTTTGTTCGGGAAGGATGGATCAATAGAGATACAGGGAATAAATCAGAACCTAGAATTCAGTTTAACAACTTCCAGTTGTTACATGATGTCATGGACGCCTATGCCAAAAAATTGTCTGTACAATTGCAGATTTCCGATTTACAGGAAGCACGTGTCAACAAATTAAAAGAGCTTTTTAACATGCATAAAGGCGATCACTTGTTGAATTTTATAATTTACGACACCGAAGAGCAGATAAAATTGAACATGCCAAGTAGAAAACAAAAAATAAAAATATCCCAAGAACTATTGGACGAACTGGAATCGGATGGGGTTTTTTATAAGTTGAATTAGAATTCCTGCGAAAGCAGGAATCTCATTTAATATTTATTATTATAAAATATTTTATTACTTTTATACCAAATACATCAAGATTTTGAGTTTTATAAAACTCAAAAACCAACCGAGACGCGAGTCCACGGTGGTTAAAAGATGTGGACAGTTTGTCAAAATAACGTGCAACTTCCCTTTTTCTTGATGTTTAAAAATAATTACAACATGAAAATAGCGAAGTTTCTTCACCGATTTAAAAAGCAGCAAAATAATAAAGCAACACCTCAAGTAGAGGCATTCCCACCTTCTTATAGAGTAACCGTTCGTCATAATATCGCATTAACACCAGAATCAGAATTACCAGAGATTTTAGCGTGTTTAAATAGTTATGGCATTTCAATTAAGGGTAAAACGGTTGAAGAGATCGAGCGTGAAATAGACATGCAGGTAAAGTCTTGTATAGATGATGAACTGTCAAAATATCCCGAAAACACTAAAGGGAATTTTGCGCTTCAGGACTTTTTAAATAATAGCCATAATCGTAATATGGTGATATTAAAAAATCATATAGTAACTTTGAAGAATTGGCTTGAAAATTAACAAAATCCTTTTTCAGTTCTATTTTTGCTGAAGCTATAATAATTGTGCTAATTATACCTGTTTTTATTCTATCAATTTGACTTCTTAAATAGTGTATTGGAAAGAAAAAAATCCTCAGATATAAATTGCTGTGGGTTTAATTGTTTTGCAACTATTAAGTTCTAAACTTTTATGATAACTTTGATTGTTTTGACTTTGGGGAAGTATAGTATTATTTATTAAAGGTCCTTCCGTTCCTTCTATGGTATAAAAAACCTTTTAGGTAATTAAAAATATGACCAAACACCTAAAAATAACCGAAACCAATACTCACATAAACAAAACAAATTGTCATGCTGTAAGCTTTGGCAAAATTTTTGACTAATATTGTAATATAAATAGAAGTAGAACATATTAAATTATAAATTATGGCATTAGAAATAACAGATGCAACGTTTGAAGAAACCGTTTTAAAGAGTGACAAGCCTGTAATGGTAGATTTTTGGGCAGCTTGGTGTGGACCATGTAGAATGGTTGGTCCAATTATTGATGAAATCAGTAAAGAATATGAAGGTAAAGCTGTAGTAGGAAAAGTAGATGTAGATGCAAACCAAGAGTTTGCTGCCAAATATGGTGTGCGTAACATTCCTACGGTTTTAGTGTTTCAAAATGGAGAAGTAGTAGGTCGCCAAGTAGGTGTGGCACAAAAAAGTGCTTATACTGAAGCAATCGACTCACTTTTATAAAAATTACTTTCTAAAAGAAAAGATAAAAGGTTTGCTTAAACGGCAAACCTTTTTTAGTTTAGAAGATTCATATAAACTAATTTAAAATGTTGAATTCTTCCCGTCTTGTACTGAGCACAGTCGAAGTATGGGAAGATGTCGCTTGAGACAGATGGGCTAATGGACTTACAAAAAGAACTCAATAAAACAGGAGGCTTTAAAAACCTGGACTTACTTGCCAAACAAGTAGTTGAAGGCTTTATTGCTGGCATGCACAAAAGTCCGTTTCATGGGTTTTCGGCAGAATTTGCTGAGCATAAAATTTATAATCAAGGTGAAAGCACCAAGCATATCGATTGGAAACTGTATGCCAAAACCGATAAATTATTTACAAAACGTTACGACGAAGAGACCAATTTGCGTTGCCATTTAATTATAGACAACAGCAGTTCCATGCACTATCCAGAATTAAAATCGTTTTCCATAGACCATTTAAATAAAATTGCTTTTACGGCTTTGGCTTCGGCATCGTTAATGCACATCTTAAAAAAACAAAGAGATGCCATAGGCATGAGTGTTTACAGCGATAGTTATACCTATTACGCACCAGAAAAGGGAAGTGAAAGACATCATCAAATGCTGTTGCACCAATTAAGCGAACTGGTGGTTAGCAAACCAGAAAACAAACAAACAGAAACCTATACTTTTTTGCACCAAATAGCTGAAAAAATAAAAAGGAGATCACTGATTTTCTTTTTTACAGATATGTTGCAAACCTCTGTGAATCAAGAAAAATTATTTGAAGCTTTACGTCATTTAAAATACAACAAACACGAAGTGGTTTTGTTTCATGTATTCGATAAAGAGAAAGAAGTTTTATTCGATTTTGATAACTCACCCAAACGCTATGTGGATGTAGAAACAGGAGAGCATATGAACCTTTATGCCGAAAACATTAGAGACAACTATAAGGAAGCTGTAAGAACCTATTTTGAAACCATAAAATTAAAGTGTGGACAGTATCGGATAAAATATGTGGAAGCAGACATCAATAAAAAATTTGATAACATCTTAACAACATATATGGTAGAGCGCCAAAAGTTTGGTTAAGGGAAAAAAATAAAAAAAACATCAAAAAATATTTGTGAAGTTAAAATTGCAATGTATATTTGCCCTCGCAATAAAGCAACGGTCTGGTAGTTCAGTTGGTTAGAATGTCGCCCTGTCACGGCGAAGGTCGCGGGTTCGAGTCCCGTCCAGACCGCAAATATTGCTTAAGCTCCAAGAAGTTGGAGCTTTTTTTAGCAATAAAAATTAGTTGTGTTGTTTTGGCAGATGTAGTAGTCTGTCAATAGGTTAAGTAGTTAACCAATGGAAAGCTTTCCTTTTTTCTTTACAGAAAATTGGGATGCTTTTTTGTTTTAGGACTATTTCTAAATAGTCAATATATCTAGTTTTCACACCATTCTAGGTGTGCAATAAGGTGTGTTTTGGATTCTTCAAAGATGCACACCTGACAATCTAAGAATTCATTAAGATGTATTTGTATCTGTTTTAGATAAGGACTTCACCAAAGTACTTCCCAAACCCTATAATTGAAATAACATTGAAAAGGAGCTTCTAATTATCAAAAAATAAAGCTGTATATTTAAAATAATTAATATATAAAAACACAGTATTTTTAATTAAATTCTGGGTTTTGTGATTTTTTGTGTAGAATAATTTTTTGATTTAGACCTTAAATTTCTGTGGATAATTACTAAAACATGAATCTGTATCTCTCTCTTATATTAGAACTTGTATTCTTAGCATTAAGTATTCTCATTCTATTTAATATTAGAAAAAAAATAGGATTAATTCCACTCTATGTATTATTAGGGGCGTTACAATATTTACAGGTGCTATCAGGGAATATAAGTGTTCAGCTGTTTGAAAAATATACAATGTTTCCATCTTCAAGTATCGTTTTTTCGGCTCTACTTTTTGCCCTATTATTAATCTATATAAAAGCAGGTGTAGTTAAAACAAGAGCTTTAATTATTGGTATTGTTATTACAAATTTTGTATTGGCAATATTATTTGGCACTTCTTATTTTCAAGAATTAGAGTTGGGAATATTAAACCCGACCAATGTTCATTCTATTTCCGATATTAATTTCGAACACTTTCTATACGGAACTGTGCTACTCTTATTTGATTCGTTATTGTTGATAATACTTTATCAATTTTTAATGTCCAAAATTAAAAAAATTCACTACCTACTAGTTATCTTCATATCACTTGCAATTACTTTAATTTTTGACTCTTTAGCTTTTACTCTTGGGCTAAATTATAACAATACAGATTTCTTAAACATTTTGTTAAGTCAGCTTATTGTTAAAACAATCTCAGCTGTTGTTTTTTCAATTATACTCTACTGCTACTTAATATATATTGATAAAGAGAAAAGCCAGGTAAGCTTTATTACAACACAAGAGCGAGACATTTTTTCAATAATTAAGTATAAAAGACACATTAAGAATCTACAAAATGAAAAAAAACTTGTAGAAGAAAAATTATCATCAAAAATAGGAACTACTTTAAATAATATTTCTGATGGTTTTGTGTCATTAGATGCTAACGGGTGTTATACCTATGTTAATAATAAGGCTGGTGAATTTTTAGGTAAAACTCCTGAAAGTTTAATAGGTAAACATATTTGGACTGAATTTCCAAAAGAAATTGGACAGCCATTCTATGAAGTTTATCATAGAGCTATAAATACTCAGCAAACACAGTATGTTGAAACGTATTATGAGCCACTATCCAAGTGGTTTGAGAATAGGTTTTACCCTTCTAAACTAGGAGTAGCCATCTATTTTATTGACAAAACAGATCAAAAGAGTACAGAAATAATTTTGGATCGAAATAATAGAAATATAGAAAACATTTTAAACACTATTGGAGACGCAATATTTGTCAAAAATGATAAAAGCGAAATAATTTTAGTAAATAATGCATTTTGTGATATATTCAATTTATCACGAGATGCTATCCTTGGAAAAACACTTTTTGATAAAGTAACTCCAAAAGAACAGGAAGTATTTTTAAAAGTTGATAGAGAAGTGTTGGCTAATGGAATTGAAAATGTTAATGAAGAAACCTTAACTATTAAAGGGGGATATACACGTTTTATCTCAACCAAAAAAACAAGGTTTATTGATAATGATGGTAAGAAGTATTTAATAGGTATTACAAGAGATATAACCGATAGAGTAATAGCTGAAAAACGCTTAAAAGAGAGTGAAAAATACCTAGATAATATAATAAATAATATTGGAGACCCAATATTTGTGAAAGATGAACAGGGTCAATTTTTATTAGCAAATAAGTCATTTTATGATTTTTTTGGTTCTAGTAAAGAAGAAGTTATAGGCGAAACTTTTGCAAAAGAGATACCACTACATTTAAGGAATTACTACTTAAAAGATGATGAAAAAGTTTTAACTACAGGTGTTGAAGTAGTTAATGAAAGAAGAGTGACAAGAAAAAATGGCGATGTAAAATATATTTATACTAAAAAAACTAGATTTATTGATGAAAACGGCAAGAAGTATCTTATAGGGATTATAAGAGACGTGACAGCACTGAAAAGTGTTGAAATTGAATTGGAAAAACATAAAAACAACCTTGAACAAGTAGTTAAAATAAGAACAGAAGAATTAGATACACAAAACAAAGAATTACAACGTATAAATAAATTGTTTGTAGGTAGAGAGCTAAAAATGATAGAATTGAAAAACATAATTAAAGAATTACAAGCTAAAAAATGAAAACCAAACAAACACTAAATATGCTTTTAAACACTATTTTGTTATGAAAAAAAGTGTCGTTTATCCTTTATTAAATAAGCCTCTTGTTGCTGGACTCTCAACTTTTGTTCTACTACTTTTAATTACACAATACTTAGCATATCAAAAGTATTTAATATACGAAAAAGAAAAGCAAGAGGAGATTAACACTCAGATAATTTTAATTAAAGAGAAATTACAGTCAATAGTTCAATATAGCTACTCTGCAACAAAAACACTTCAGTATGTTGTTGAAAGGTACGGCATCCCAAAAGATTTCGACAGTATAGCCTATGGCCTCTTAAAAGGACAGAAATATTTTGATGTGGTTCAACTGGTTGATGGCAATGGATTTATAACCCATGTATACCCTTTGAAAGGGAACGAAGTATTAGGGTTTAATATTCTAAAAAGCTCAACTTCTATTAGTGGAGCACAAGAAACAATAGATCGAAAAGAATTTTTTATTGCAGGACCTGTTAAATTAAAACAAGGTGGACTAGGTATGATAAGTAGGCAGCCCATTTTTATAGATGGGAAATTTTCTGGGTTTTCAGCAGTAATTACACAGCTTTCTAATTTTATAAACGATTTGAATATTGACGCTTCAAATGATAATAGGTTTACATATCAACTCTCTAAAATAAATATGGAAACAGGAGAGGAAGAATTTTTTTTGGAAAAAGACATGACTGCTTTTAAGCAATATGCCATCCCAATTAAAATGCCTTATGGTGAATGGAAACTTTATGTGATCCCAAATAAAACACCAAAATTAATTTCTGCTTTTTGGGTCTCAACATTTGGAATATTAATGTCTGTATTAGGAGGCATCGTAGTTTGGTTTTTAATTGGAAGGCCAATGCGACTAAATAAAATTATAAATGAAAAACTTATAGAGCAAGAAACGGAATTGAAATTAATTCATGAGACTGCCAAACAACAAATTGAAAAAAGCGAACTGCTATATAGAAGTCTAACCTCAAATGCGCCAGTACTAATTTTTAACACGAATGAAACAGGTGAATGGACCTACGTAAATATTGAATGGAAGAATTATACCGGCAGGAATTTTGAAGAAGCAATGGGTTATGGTTGGAAAAACGCCTTGCATCCAGAAGATAAGGAAAGAGTGTTAATTGAATGGCAAACAGCCGTTTTAACAAATTCCGATTTTAAATCAGAATTTAGATTTAAAAATTTAGAAGGAAAAATAACACACCTATCAACAAAAGCCATAAAACTAATTGATGTTAATAATAAAATGCTTGGATATATTGGTATGTCGTCTGATATAACTGAAAGAATCAACCAAGAAAAAGAATTATTGATTTATAAAAACAATTTAGAAAAATTGGTAGACATAAGAACAGAAGAATTGAATAAAAGTAGAAAAGCTTTAATAAACCTTTTAGAAGATTTAAATGCTCAATCTACCGAATTAGAAAAGGAAAAAAAGAAAGCCCAATCTGCCGATTTAATGAAGTCAGCCTTTCTGGCAACCATGTCTCATGAATTAAGAACTCCTATGAACTCTATCATTGGGTTTACAGGAATTCTTTTAAAAGAATTGGCAGGTCCAATAAATGAAGAGCAAAAAAAGCAACTTTCAATGGTAAAAGCCAGTGGAGAACACTTGTTAAGGCTAATTAACGATGTCCTGGATATTTCAAAAATTGAAGCAGGAAAATTAACATTAAGTTTTACTTCATTTGATTTTATAAAGACCGTTGAGAAAACTGTACACTTTTTATCGCCACAAGCTTCCAAAAAAGAACTTTCAATAATCTCTGAATTTTCAGTTTCAAGCATAACCTTATATAGTGATGAAAGACGGGTAGAGCAAGTGTTAATCAACTTAATATCTAATGCCATAAAATTTTCTAAACAAGGCAGGATAACAATAAATGTAAGCATCACTGATACAATGTTGGTAACTGAAATAATTGACCAAGGTATTGGAATTAGCAAAGAAGATATAGGTAAATTGTTCACCCCTTTTACTCAACTGGCAAGTGGCTTAAGTAGAGGTCACGAAGGAACTGGTCTTGGTTTGGCAATTAGTAAAAGTTTAATAGAAAAACTAGAAGGGACTATTCATGTGCAAAGTGAAAAAGGGAAAGGGAGTATCTTTACATTTAAATTGCCATTTAAACACTCTGGCAATAAGTGAATTATATAGCTGTTGTTTTTAAAGCTATTGATTTTTTTTTATTTTTATAATACAACAAAGAAAAATGAAATCCACCATATTAATAATAGAAGATAACGATCAAAATATGTATATGTTATCTTACTTGCTTGAAAAAAACAACTTTAACGTACTCAAGGCATTTAATGGCCAAGATGGGCTAAGGCAAGCAAAAGAATTTCATCCAGACATCATTTTGTTGGACATCCAACTTCCAGATATGGACGGATATGACATTTGTAAAAATATAAGACATAATGGTGTGCCTAATAGTACAATAATTATTGCTGTAACTTCACACGCCATGGGAGGAGATAAAGAAAAAGCAATTCAAGCTGGAGCTAATGGGTATTTAGACAAACCAATAAATCCAGACACTTTTGTAAGTCAAATGAAAAAAATTATTAAGGCAAATAAAAAATATGAATAAAACTATATTAATTGTAGATGATATTTATGAAAACCTTTATTTGCTAAAAGTAATTTTAGAGCAAGTAGGTTATAGTGTAATTGAAGCAAATGATGGTAAAGAAGGATTAGAAAAATTGCACAATCACAATATAGATTTGATTATTTCAGATATTTTAATGCCAGTAATGGATGGCTATATGTTTTGTCAAGCTTGTAAAAAGGATGCCTCATTCAAAAACATACCCTTTGTTTTTTATACTTCCACATATACTGAAAAGCTTGACGAAGATTTTGCTTTAAAATTAGGTGCAACCCATTTCTTAAGAAAACCAACCGAACCAGATGTAATATTACAATTATTACAAAAGATATTTAGTGATGGTAAACCAAATGTAAAACCAGCTAAAAAAGAAAATTTTACAGAACAGGAAGTGCTCAAGCTTTATAGTAAGCGACTAATTAGTAAACTTGAGCATAAAAATTTAGAACTTGAGAATGAGATAAAAGCTCGTAAAAAGGTTGAAAAATCATTAATTCAAAAGAATGAAATTCTAGATTTAATTGCAATAAATACCCCATTAAATGAAATTTTTGATAAGCTGCTTTTAATTTATGAAACCCTTCATCCTAATTATTTTGGAGCTTTAAGATTAATGGATGAAGATGGTATACACCTGGATCTGGTTTCTGCACCATCATTGCCAAAATCATTCACTCAAGAGATAAAACGTATTACAATAAGTGAAAGTTCAGGCTCGAGTGGTGCGGCTGCCATTACAAAAAAACTTGTGATAGTTTCAGACCTTAATAAAGATAAACTATGGGTCAAATATAAAGATGTGGCACTCAATCATAAATTAAAGTCATGTTGGTCGTTGCCCATAATTTCAAATAATAAAGATGTTTTAGGAGTTTTTACAATTTACAGCAAATCCATTAATACTCCTTCGTCAAAAGAGATTAAAGAACTTGATTCTGCAATTAGTTTGGTTAAAACAGCTATTGAAAAATCAAGAATAGTAGCTGAGAATAGAAAAAAAGATGAGTCATATAAATCACTGATAAATCACGCAAGTGACCTGATTATAACCTATACCTTTAATGGAGATATTCATACTTTTAATAAAGCAACTTGCAAGACTTTAGGCTATACCCAAAAGGAGTTCTTAAAGTTAAAATTACAAGATATACTTGTTGGAGATGTAATTATTAATGCCAAAAATTACGACAATATCAAAAAAGGAAACTCTGTAATAATTGAAAGACAACTTAAACGGAAAGATGGTTCAATCATTGAGGTTGAAATCTCAGCAAAATTACAAAATGATGGTAAAGTACTTGGTATTGCCCGTGACATAACTGAGCGTAAATTAATTGAAAAAAAGCTTATTGAAAGTGAGTATCATTTAAGACAATCCCAAGTGGTGGCCAATATTGGTTCCTATGCTCTAAACATCGCTACCATGGTTTGGGAAAGTTCCATTGTATTAGATGAAATATTTGGCATAAATGAGTCGTATTTAAGGAATTTTGAAGGATGGACTGCTTTAATTCACCCTAATGATAAAGAAGAATTAATAAAGTATTTTAAAAACGACATTTTAAAAAATCATGGATTTTTTGACAAAGAATATCGCATTATAAGAGCTGATAATGAAGCAGAGGTGTGGGTTCATGGAAGAGGAGAATTAGTATTGGACGAAGGTGGGAACCCTATAAAAATGATAGGAACCATACAAGACATCACCAGTCGAAAAATAGCAAAAATAAGACTTCAAGAAAGTGAAAAATCTCTTTTGGTAGCTCAAAAGTTGGCAAAAATAGGAAGTTTTAATTACGATATAAAAACCCAAATTGTACAAAGCTCTCAAACCTATAAAGAAATAGTTGGGGTTGATGCAAACACTGAAATGACCTATAAACTTTGGAGAACCATTACTCATCCAGAAGATACACCAAACAACCAGAAAACTTTTGAAAGGTGTTTAGAAACAGGTGAAAAATTCAATTTAGAGTATAGAATCATTACAAAAGACAAAAAGGAATTAAAATGGATTCATGGAATTGGGGAAGTATTTTATGAAAATGGAGAGGCTACCAACTTTATTGGAACCATTCAAGATATTACAGAACGCAAACAAAGTGAGATTGCCTTAAAAGCAGCCCATGAGTTTTCAGATAAACTAATTACGTCTATGCAGGAAGGCTTGATAATAGTGAATCTGGAAGGTGAAATTTTAATGGTAAACGATTCTACCTGTAAAATTCTTCAATATAATAAAGAAGAATTGTTAGGCATGAAACTGCCCTATCCTTTTGCAAAGAGTGAAGATTTTGAGGAAATAAACAAAACAAATACAAAAGTAGCACAAGGTGACTCTCCAGCCTTTCAATTTGAGTTTATTAGAAAAAACGGGGAAAAATTTTGGGCTTCATTTTTAACAGGAAACATAAAAAACGATAATGGAGAGCCCGTTGCTTTGTTTGGTACCATGAAAGATATTTCAGAAGAACTTAAAGCAAAAGCTGTTTTAGAAGAAAATGCCATTAACTCAAATAAAAAGAAAAATGTTATTTTAGAATTGGCAAGCCTTGTTGGCCAAGATTTAAAAACCTCACTAAAAAAAATCACAAAATTAGCGTCAGAGACTTTAAATATTAGCAGAGTTAGTGTTTGGAGTTATAGCAATATCAATAATGAAATTAAATGTGAAAAATTATACAACTTAAATTCAAATTTATTTGAAGAGGGAAAGGTTTTAAAGTATGAAGATAATCCCAATTACTTTGATGCTTTAAAGAAAGAAAAAGCAATCATCATTAAAGATGCAAAAAACGATAATGTAACCAAAGGTTTTTCAGAAGATTATCTAAACCCTAATAATATTACATCTTTAATGGATGTGTTTATAAATAGTACCCATGGTTTTTATGGTGTTATTTCTTTTGAAAATGTTGGAGAAGTTTTAAGGTACTGGACCTCAGATGATCAAGAATTTGCTATTTCCATAGCTAACATTGTGTCTTTAATGGTAGAGAGTCATGAACGAAAAATGGCAGAAAACAACATGGTTAAAGCCAACGAAAAGCTTTTGGCAGCAAATAAAGAACTCAATAAATTAAGAGCTGAATTAGAAAGAGAAAACGTTTATTTAAGGAATGAGTTGGACTTAGTGTTTAACTATGAGGAAATGGTTTATGGCAGTAATGAGTTTAGCGAAGTATTGAATGAAGTAGAAAAAGTTGCTCCTACAAACGCAACCGTATTATTGTTAGGAGAGTCAGGAACTGGAAAAGAGTTGCTTGCAAGAGCCATACACAATATTAGCCTTAGAAATAATAAACCGCTAATAAAAGTAAATTGTTCTGCGATACCTAGAGAGTTAATAGAGAGCGAGTTGTTTGGCCACAAAAAAGGATCGTTTACAGGCGCTTTTAACGATAAGGTAGGGAAGTTTGAATTGGCTGATGGAGGTACTTTGTTCTTAGATGAAATAGGTGAACTACCATTAGATATGCAACCCAAAATACTGCGATTTCTCCAAGAAGGCGAAATTGAAGTCGTTGGAGGTACAAGTATAAAAAATCTTGATGTAAGAGTTATTGCTGCTACCAATAGAAATCTTAAAGAAGAAATTGAAAAGAAACAATTTAGAGAAGATTTATATTTCAGGTTAAATGTATTTCCAATTGAAGTACCTCCATTACGAAAGCGAAAAGATGATATCCCTTTATTGGTAGAACATTTCGTAGATAAATTTAATAAGGCTTATGGGAAGCATATTAAATATGTGGCAGACGAGACTATGGGAAAATTAAAACAATATAATTGGCCCGGAAATATTAGGGAGCTTGAAAATTTAATTGAACGAGCTGCCATATTAACCACTAATAACACTCTTGTTATTCCTGGGTTCGAATCATCTTCTCAAATAACAAAACAACAAAGTTATAATAGTAAAGAATCTTCTTTAGATGCTGTTCAACGCAGTCATATAATCAATGTATTAGAGCAATGTAACTGGAAAATTAGTGGGGAAAAAGGTGCTGCTGCTAAACTAGATTTAAAGCCTAGTACATTACGAGATAAAATGGCTAAGCTTAACATTATCAGGCCAAATTAACTCACGGTATACCGTGTTTTTAATTATTCTTCATTAAAAAAAACACGGTATACCGACGTTTGTTTAAAGTCCAAGTTACTTACCTAAAACTTTAAAACACTAGCAATCAAGTGTGTAATTTTTATTTGAAGCTTTATTTTGCTTTTGGCATCGCTATTGGAACTATTTTTCCAAAACAATTTAAATGAAGCGAGAAATACTAATAGAAGATATTAAATTTTGGGTTGATCAAGATATTATTTACTGTAAGTTTTATAACGGTTTTGATCAGACTTTTTTGAACACAGATTTAGAAAAGGTGTTTGAAGCCGCTATTACAAAATTGTCTGATGGTAACTATAGGTCAATCATAATTAATTTAAGAGACATAGACAATCAACTATCTCTAAAGGTGTTTAAGTTTTTATCTTCAAATGCACTTATAAAAAGCTTGGTCTTATCAAAAGTGTTTATTGTAAGAACATATAATCTTAAGGTTCTTTTTTCAATTTATTGTTTTACAAAAAAAGCTGGTGTGCCAATCAAGATTTATAAAAATTTCGATTTGGCAAATAAGTTCTGCAATGAAATAGATATGGAGTTTAACGCAAGAAATTAAAATGATTTTTTTGAAAAGAAAACACGCACTTAAGGATGTCGAGTTCTGGATTGACAATTCAGAAATCCTACATTGCACTTTTAAAAATGTTACTAACAACAACTATAAGTTAAGTCTTAGTATAGTTAAACGATATATAAACATAGTCGCAAAACTGTGTGATGGTAAACCAATGCCTTTTTTAATTGATTTGAGAGAAGCCAAAGGTACTTTCTCAATCCTTGCTGCAAAGCTTTTAGCTTCAAGTCCAAAACTAAAGCAAGTAAGGCTTTCTGAAGCTTACATTGTTAATTCCATGAAAATGAAATTAGTAATTAACACTTATAAAAGAATCTATGAACCAGTTACGCCATTTCAGTTTTTTGATAATCTAGAGGATGGAATAGAGTATTGCTTAACAATAAAGAAAGATATATATGGTGGAGAACACTAAACTATCAATATTGAGTAATCCCGAAATAGATCTTTTGGAATTGCTGCATAACAATTTAATAATATCTATTACAGATGCATATGGTAGAATTATTTATGCAAATGATAGGTTTTGCAAAACAATTGGCTCTCATAGAGACAATATTATTGGAGAGGCACACGAATTATTAAAATCTCATTTACACACAGATGTTTTATATAAAAACCTATGGAAAACCATAACTTCTGGAAACACATGGAAAGGCGTTTTGCCTAACAAATTAATAAATGGCAAATTTTATTGGTTAGAGACTACAATTACACCAATTAAAGATGAAACTGGAAATATTTCAAAATATTTAGCAGTATACAATGATATTACAGATTATTACAACAAAAACCAAGAATTAAAAACTGTTAATCAAGATATTAAAATATCATCAAAAGATTTTTCAAATGTTACTTTATCAATTAACTCATCCGGAAAAATATTGAATGCCAAAAACAGGGCTTTTAAAACGACTGATGATGATTTGATTGGTCTATATATTTATGATATTATTAATCCACTGAGCCACAATAAAGTTAAAAAGCATATAAAGAAAGTTTTCAGTGATAAAGGGGTTTCAGAGTTGGAAACTATAGAATTGCCTATTAATGGACAACAAACATGCTATGTCTCAGAATTTAATCCAGAATTTAACACTCAAAACAACCTACTTTCTGTCGCCATTTCAACTAAAAAACAAAAGAAAGAATTTAAAATAAAAAAAGAACTAAGGCATATAGAAGCTAAGTATAGTACCATATTTCAATCTATTAATGTGGGGATTTTAGTAGTAACTGATGGTAAAGGTAATATTATAGAATGGAACAAAGGAGCTGAACTCGCATTTGGTTATTCAGAAGATGAGGTGATTGGCAACCCATTAACAAAGTTAATCTCAAAGCATCACCTTATTACAAGTGTTAAAGAGCTTTTAAAAGCCAAAAACTTATTGAACAAAAATCATAATAGCGAAAACCTGGAAATGATTGGTCTTAAAAAAAATGGCGAAGAATTTCCAGTAGAATTTGCAATAAGTACTTGGGAAGAAGGTAATGAAAGGTTTTACTGTGCGATGATGCTGGATATTACCAATCGAAAAAAATTGGAGACAAAACTAAAGCAAAAAACGGAAGATTTGGAGATGTTTCTATACAGATCTGCGCACGACCTTAAAGCACCACTTACCTCTGCTGAAGGCCTTCTTAACCTAATTAAAGAAGAGAATCTAGATAGCAATGTAAAACTATTAACAGATCTGTTATATAAAACTTTGGAAAGAGGAAGGCTATTGGTAGACAACATAGCTTATGCTTCAATTATACCCAATAAAGCAAATGAAATAAATAAAATAGATTTTAATGCTCTCATAGAGAATACTTTAAAAACATTAAGTGGATTAAAAAACTATGAAGCTATAAAATTTGATTTGAATTTAGAGCAAGTTGACGGTTTTTATGCCAACCAGGAACTAATTTCTTCTTTATTTCAAAACATAATACATAATTCCATAAAGTACAGTAAACCACTTTCAAGTAACCATGTGCCATTTCTAACAATTCAAATCAATCAATTGGATGGATTTGTTAAAATGGTTATACAGGATAATGGTATAGGAATGGATGAAACTAATTTAAAAAGAGTTTTTGATTTGTATTACAGGATTAATGAAGACTATGAACAAGGAAGTGGGCTTGGTCTTTATATTGTTAAACAAATTGTTGACGATTTAAATGGAGAAGTAACAGTAACAAGCAAAATTAATGAAGGCACTTCGTTTGAAGTGATTTTACCAAATTTAAAAGAAGGAGAATTGAATAATGATTAAAAATGTGATGCTGATTGATGACAACAAAATAGACTTATTTGTCAATCAAAGAATTATTGAAAAATACAATCCTGAAATAGGTATAAACACATTTAACAATGCCATTTCTGCAATAAGTTTTTTTAAGCTTTTGGAACTCAATATCAATATGAAACCTTTAACGGTTCCAGATGTTGTTTTGTTGGATATCAATATGCCAGAAATGAATGGGTTTAACTTTTTTAAAGAATTTAACAGGTTAAACCTTATTGATAAAAGTAAAATAGATATCTATATGTTATCCTCTTCGCTTTGCCCAGACGATATTTATAGAGCTCGAATGGAAACCCATTGTTCTGGATATATTACCAAACCCTTAACGGTCCCTAAACTTGAAAATGTGTTTAACAAATCTGTAAATAATGTGGAATATGAAAAATTCAAAAAAATAATCTAGACCTAAAAACCAATTATTAACCAAATCTTAAAAAATGAACTTAAAACCTAAACTACTGCCTGTTTTTGTTTTGGGTATCTGCTCTCTGGCAAATGCACAAATAATTAACAATGGCATAATTAAAATTACAACAAACACAAACGTGTTTGTTCAGGACGAGTACACAAACGATACTTCGGGCAATCATGTTTGTGATGGCAATTTTTACCTAAACAGTAATTTTGTAAACAATGGAACCACATCTGCATCCTCTGGGACCACTTATTTTAAGAGTGCCACCAACAATCTGTTAACCTTGTCAGGAACCAGCGACAATGCCAATTTTTACAATTTAGAAATTGATGTCACTGCTGCTGATAAGAAAGGGGTTTCTGTGGCAAATAATTTTGCATTGCAAGTGGCAAATGCTGTGCATTTTAAAAGTGGCGATTTAAGGCTTGTAGGAGAAGCCCAGCTTATACAGGAGCATGCTGGAACAGACAACAATACGGCTGTTTCTGGAAAACTGCTTGTAGACCAACAAGGAACTGTGTCTCCTTTTCAATATGATTATTGGTCATCACCAGTAACTAATGGAGGCGTGTTTTCTCTTTCTGGAGGAAAGTTTGATGGCTCAGATGCCGTAATCAATGCTTTTAATCCTACACAAATATTGTTCAATTCTGGCTCGCCTTACAATGGGTTACCATCTGTATTGGATGGAGGAGGCAATGTTACAACAGCCTTAACCATTAATACCAGATGGCTTTATAAATATTCTAGAGGCTCTGGCTCTTATGCAGAATGGATTGCTTTAAATGGTTCAAGTACCTTGCTTCCAGGGGAAGGTTACACCATGAAAGGTCCCAATGCTTTAACTGCCAAGCAAAATTATGTGTATTATGGACTGCCAAATAATGGCGATTATCAGTTTGCAATAACCACTGGAGAAAGTATTCTTTTGGGAAACCCATACCCATCTGCTTTAGATGCTGAAAAGTTCTTGAACGATAACATTTCTGTGGTAGAGACCCTTTATTTTTGGGTAGATGGTGGCTCCACATCTCATGTGCTTTCAGATTATTTAGGAGGTTATGCCATAAGAAACCTTACTGGAGGAACACCTCCTTCCATTGCTTCACCACTTATTTCAGGAATTGGTACCTCGGGAACAGTGACTGCGCCTTCACAATATGTGCCAATTGCCAAAGGGTTTTTTGTGCTAGCCATAGGTTCTGGAAATGTTGTTTTTAATAATTCACAGCGTTATTTTAAAACAGAATCCAATAGATTGGTTTCTCAAGGCTCAAATGATTTAGACGCTAGCAATAAGTACCTTAGAATAGGTTATGAAGATCCTGAAGGTTTTCATAGACAGTTGTTGTTGGGCTTTATGCCAAATTCTTCGGCAGATTTAAGCTATAATCCTGGATACGATGCCATTCAGTTAATGACTAGGGAAGACGATGTGTTTTTTATTATAGACAACAATCCCAACAAACAGTATGCCATTCAAGGTGTTAATGGTTTTTCGGAATTCATGGAATTTCCCATAGGACTGGTCATTTCTGAAGCAGGAACCCATCAACTAATGTTGGATGCTGTTGAAAATTTTACAGAAACCGTTTATCTAAAGGACAATCTATTGAACACAACCCATGATTTAACTGCGTCTAATTTCGAAATTAATTTACCAGCAGGAGACTATTTGGACAGGTTCTCTATAGTTTTCCAGCCGGCTGAGACCTTAACAACATCCAACCCAGAATTGGAACAAACATTGGTTTATTACAATGGTGAAAACCATATAGTAGTTTCTAAGCCAAGTTCCCTGGAAGTTGATAGTATAGACGTATACAACATGCTTGGACAGCATATTTTATCTGTTTCAGAAAACTTAAAAAATCAAAATAAAATTTTAATTCCCTTTACAAACAGCCAAGGGGTTTATTTGGTTGTTATAAATTCAAAAAGCTCAAAAAAATCTACTAAAATCTTAAAATACTAATTATGAAAACAAAAAATTTACCCTTATTCGCAATAAAATGCATGGCCTTTTTTTTATTGAGTGCCAATATATATTCACAGGTTGGCATAGGAACTTTAACACCTAATGCTTCTGCCATGTTGGACGTTGAGTCTACAACCAAAGGTTTGTTGACTCCAAGGATGACTTCTGCAGAAAGAACAGCCATCTCAAACCCTGCCAATGGCTTGTTGGTGTATGATACGACTGAAAATGCTTTTTATTTTTATAAATCTGCTACTTGGACCAAATTAGATTCTAAAGTAAGGGATAACTATAAGTTAATAAAATCTGCTACCGATTTGAGTGCTGAATTAACAGCTGGTGGAGGTTCGTCTTACAAGTTAACGAGTAATACCTTTTATGAAATAAATGGCACGATAACCTTAGCGGCTCCTATTGATTTAAACAATGCTTATATTGCTGGGTTGGATGCCAATGAGGATGTTTTGTCATTTATGGGAGGTACCGTTTTTAAAGGGAGTACAGGAGGTAGTATTAAAAATGTTACTCTGTTGGGCTCTAAAGCTTTTGAAATTACGGGACCAGGAATAGCCACCACCTCATCACTTTTGGTTCAAAATACAATAATTGATGGAATGACCACAAGTGTAGGAAGTATAGATGGTTTAGGTTTATTCTTTGGTAATATCATTCAATATCTAAATAACGCAAATGGTATTACATATTCCAACATAAACAATCTGTTATTAAACAATCAAGCTTGGTTTGGAAATAATTCTGGAACGTATGAAAAACTCACTGGAACTTTCGGATTAATAGAAAAAGTTAGTGGGTTTAGTGCAGTCAACGGGTCGGTTGTTGCTGCTTTTGATGTTAGCAGCAACCCAACAGTAACTACAGGTATTATTCAAGGAACGGTTTTCACAGGTTCACCTTCTACTGCTTATGTTAAAGGGTATACATCTGGGTCATATACTGGTTATAGTTTTACTGTAGATTGGACAGTGGATGCGCCAGGTATCCCTAGAGAGGGTGATGCAGAAGCTACGGGAGATATTAATTTAGACGCGGCTGTAGGTAGTGGAGCAACAACATCATTTACTGGTACAGGTTCGGGAACTAGAAAAAAAATTGCAGGTAACACAACGTCAAATAATTTATTCAGATTTACTAGAGATGGAAATAATAAAATTACTTACAGAGGTAAAAAAACAAGATATTTTCAAGTTGCAGGATCTGTTTCTTACCAAGGATCTGATGATATGACTATTATTCTATACATCGCTAAAAATAACAATGTTATTCTAGAAACAAAAGTGTATGGAAGAGCGACTACAGGCTTTTTTACCAATGCGGGTATTTTGGCCTTGCCAGTTATAGGAACTGTCGAAATGAAAACAGGTGATTTTATCGAGATTTGGGCAGAACGCTATTCTGGAAGTGGGAATATGCAAACGGTATCACTAAATTTAATTGCAAGATAATTTTTAAAGCAATGTTTTTACTCTCATACTTAATAAATATGTTAAGTATAATATGTTAAAAAAATAATTTAAAAGCAACAAGTTAAATTGTATCTAATTCCAAAGCGAGGTTTTGCCTCGCTTTTTTCTTCGTTTTGTTGGTAAAATATACCATATCTATATTTTCTGTCAAGGATTAAGAAATGTTTTAGAATTTTTTTACGTCCTTCCTGCTTTTTAAACAGCTAAAATCCCTTAAAATTAACGATGAGATATTCCCATAGCTTTCCTATGGATACTCCATGGATACTCCATGGATAGTGTATGGAAGCCAGCGTTTTTTCCTACAAAAATTAATATCATTGGAAAAAGAGGGCAATCTATAACATACTAAGTCAAAATGAAGCCTGGTTCCCTTTGTATGATTTCATTAAAACAAAAAAACGCTTGTAAAGTGATTTTGTATACCTACTTGAGGTTTATAAGGTAGCAACATTTTTAAATATAAGTAGGTGACTTAAAAAACATTTTGGTTGTTTTAAAAGTTATTTTTCAAAAACTTATTAACATAATTTTGTAAGAATACACCTCGTTATGTGTGTTTTGTCGATAAAAATTATCGTTTAATCGGATATTTAATAGTTTTGACTTAATAAGCATTATGTTTGTAGTCCTTCTTAAGTCCCTAAATCGATTTATTCAGCTTAATAAGGTTAATTATTCCATTTTAGACAGTTATTTGTCTGTTTCCCTCATGTTGTTAAAATATGTTAGTCCTATTTGTATGCGCATATTTTAAAAATTAATTATCCATTTATTCCCTCAATTGAAGTTTTGCAGAGTGCAAGACTTGTTAAACATTAATTTAATTGTATAACTTAAAATTGAGAATATATGAAATCCCTAACAATTACACTATTAGTAGCATTATTTTGTGTAACCGTATCTGGTGTAAACCTTAAAGATACTGTAGTAACCGAACCATCTAAAAAACAAACATTTACAAGTGTGGATAATTTTGAATACAACTTCAAGATTGGAAAGCACATTAAAAAAGACAAAGTGCCTTCAAACCAATAAGATGACATTTCAACAGAGAGCCTTTAATCAAAGGCTCTCTGTTTTTTGTTTCAACCTTAGGTTTAATATTTCATATTTTATTAAAAATTATTATAAATTTGAAAGAATCGTTTAAAAAACCAAAAGGTTGAAATCATATTGTTTAATTGTAGCCCTCTTGTTTCCTATAATGTTTGCCCATGCGCAAAATAGCAAGAGTATTCAAACATTGGACAGTATATACTATTATAGGAGCCAAGCAAACAATTCAGATCTAGACCCTTCCCAAAGGTTTCAGTTTGCCAACAAAGCCATACAACTATCCAAAAAAACCAATCAAGACTCTACCATTTTAAAAAGCAAAGTTGTTTTAAACAATATTTACATTTTAAAAGGAGACTATGAAACCCTTATAACCACAAACCTTCAAAACATTCAATTGGCCGAAAGCCTAAAGGACTCTCTGTTAATTGCTTTTGCCAATAACAATTTAGGTTGGGCTTATAAATCATTGTCAAAGAACGATAGTGCCTATTACTACTATTATAAAGCATCCAAACTGTTCAGCAAACTTCAAAGGGACAGAAATGAAGGGGAAGTTTTATTTAGCTTGGCCAACATACAATTTGAGGAAAAAGATTATTTGGGAGCCGAAGAAAACGCCATTACAGCCCTTCGGTTAATACGCAATCTTCCAAAAACTGAAAACAACTTGGACACTTTGTGGTCCATCAATAATTTACTGGCAATTATTTCCGACGAATTGGGACAATTCGATAAAGCCATAGAATACCATAATAAGGCTTTATCCTTCAGTGATCAAATAGAAGACAATTATTTATACACTTTATACTCTTACAGCAACATTGCTTTAATTCATAAAGAACAAAAACAGTATAAAAAAGCATTGGATATTTATAAAAATCTTTTTAAAAACAAGGAGATCTTGCTTCAAGAGCCTTACAACTACGCCATAATTTTAGGCGATTATGCCTATGTGAAACACTTGTCTAAGAATTTTAAAACAGACGAGATTACCAGCATGTTTACCGAAGCCTATAAGATAAGCGATAGCTTACAGGATATTTACAGCCTGATGTCCATTAGCTTAAATGCTTCAGAATTTTATAAGGATATAAACCAAAAGGATTCAGCGCTTTTCTTTGCAAATAGGGCTTACCATCTTGCAAGGGAAACCAACACCAACGATGTTATTTTAAGGTCGCTTATTTTAAAATCGGATATTGAAGAGCCAGACAAGGCCAAATCCTATTTAACCGAATATGTAAAATTAAGCGATAGCCTTCAAAATAAAGAGCGTGCCATTAGAAACAAATTTGCCAGAATTGAATTTGAAACAGACCTTATTGTGGAAAGAAGTAAGCAAATTGCAAAAGAAAGGCTTTGGTTGCTGTTTTTGTCCATTGGGTTGATTTTCACTTTGTTGTTGTTGTATATTATAGTAACACAAAGAACAAAAAACAAGGAGCTGAGATTCCATCAGCAGCAACAAGAAACCAACGAGGAAATATACAACCTGATGTTATCTCAACAAGATAAAATAGATGAAGCAAGGGTAGCAGAAAAAAAGAGAATTTCAGAAGAAATACACGATGGTATTTTAGGCAGGCTTTTCGGGATAAGGTTAAGTCTGGATAGCCTAAACATGAGTACGCAACCAGAAGCAATAGAAACCAGGGAAAAATATTTGGAAGATTTAAAAGAAATTGAACAGGACATACGCAAGGTGTCGCACGAATTGAATTCAGATTTTGTGTCTGGCTCAAATTATATAAGCATTATTAAATCTCTATTGGAAAAACAAACAAAAGCGTATAAACTGAAATATGTGTTAAGAAACGACGACAACATTGATTGGGACAGCATCAATAACAAAACAAAAATCCATTATTACAGGATCATTCAGGAATCGCTTCAAAATATCTACAAACATGCCAATGCAACAGAAGTTCACATTAGCTTTAAACAAAAAAATAATGTAATTTGCTTGTCCATTTCAGATAATGGTTCTGGTTTCGATGTTAATAAAGCCAGGAAAGGCATTGGATTGAAAAACATTAACTCCAGGGTAAAAGAAATTCAAGGAGAACTGGATATAAAATCAACCATGGATTCTGGAACGGTAATACGTATAAAAACCCCAATCTAAAATCTAAAAAGCCTTATGCAACAAACCATTCGCATTTTAATGACAGACGATCATCCTATGATTATTGAAGGATATCAAAACACATTAATTGCCACCAAAAAAGAAAATCAAGATTTAATAATTGACATAGCCAATAGTTGCGACGAGTCTATAAAATTCATGGAAAAAGCTGTGTCATTAAACAATCCATACGATATTTTGTTCATGGATATTAGCTTGCCTCCTTCAAGCGATGGAAAATATACTTCTGGCGAAGACCTAGCCAAATATGCCAGAACCATCATGCCTAAAGCCAAAATAGTTATTTTAACTATGTTTAATGAAGCCTACAGGATTCACAACATTGTAAAAACCATAGACCCAGAAGGCTTTTTAATTAAAAGTGACTTAACGTCAAAGGAATTGGCAAGTGCTTTTCAGGCTGTATTGAGCAACCCTCCTTTTTACAGTGGAACTGTAAATAAAATTATTAGAAAGACCATCTCCACAGATATTGTTCTAGATGAGATTAACAGAAAAATTATTTACCTCTTATCTCAAGGTGTGAAGACAAAAAGTTTATCAGATCATATAGATTTGTCCATGAGTGCCATTGAAAAACGAAAAAAGTATTTAAAGGAAGTTTTTGATATTGAAGATGGAAGTGATGAAACCTTATTATTTGAAGCAAGAAACAAAGGGTTTATTTAAAAAAGGATCAATAATTGTTAAAATTCATAAAAAATCTGTTTGCTAAACAGGCTCTAATATAAGGCTCTTATTGGATATTACGGTTTTTCCGTAATTAATTTGTGGTTTTACCGTAACTGTAACTTAAATGTTCGCTTTATATTTGAAGTATCAACAGCATATTAATTAATCCCTCAGAAGTATTTCGTTGATAATAGCATTTACACTAACCTCGTGACTTTTTATATTTTTATAAGAGTCATGAGGTTTCTTCTTTTTAAAAACTAAAGATACTACCTTTATATTCCCAAGCTTTCATAATAAAAAAACCTAAGTAAATTACTGCTACCAAAAATTTTATAAAGGTGCCTGTTAAAAAGCCTAAAAAAGAACCAAAGGCAGCCTTAACAGCTGTTTTGGAGTCTGTTCTGTTTAACAATTCACCAATAAAAGCCCCTGTAAAAGGCCAGATAATGATACCAAAAACTCCCAAAACAGGAAAAATAATAGCAACAAATAAACCAATGGTAGTCCCTAAAACCCCATATTTACTGCCTCCAAATTTTTTTGTTCCCAAAGCAGGAATAATATAATCCAAGGCAAATACTATAAGCGCTACAGCTAAGGTGATGCCTAAAAATAGCCAATTGTTGGGTACTGCATTGGTTAGATACAGTAGCAACAAACCAATCCAACTTAAAGGAGGACCAGGAAGTACAGGTAAAAAACTGCCTAAAATGCCAAGCAACATGAACAGGAAGCCAAGTATGGTCAATAGTATATCCATAGAATTTTATTTATAAGACGAAGATATTAAATGAAAGTTACAAAACTTTATAACTAAAAAATTAGTTTAAACTAATTTTTTAGTTATATTTGTGTTCAACTAAGTTTTTAGTTTCAGCTTTATAAACTGCAATGTCACTTGAAACTTGTTGTAGAGTCTCTAAATAAAATCAGTGTTTTAAGAAAATATATTATGAAACAACTTACCAAAGCCGAAGAAGAAATCATGCATGTGTTATGGCAACTTGAAAAAGCCAACGTGAAACAAATTATTGAGCAATTACCAGAACCAAAACCAGCCTACAACACAGTTTCAACCATAGTAAGAATCTTGGAAAGCAAAGGTTTTGTGGATTATGAAAAGCAAGGCAAAGGACATGTGTATTTTCCACTTATAAAAAAACAGGATTATAGCAATCAAAGTTTAAATTCCTTGGTAGATAATTATTTTCAAGGCTCTTTTAAAAGCATGGTCTCATTTTTTGTGAAGAAAAATGACATTAGCTTAAAAGAACTGGAATCGGTTTTAAAAGATATTAATAAAAAAGATTGATCATGGCACACTATGTTATTCAAGTCATCGCATTTCAGCTTTTCTTTTTAGTGGTTTACGATGTGTTTTTAAAAAAAGAAACTTTTTTTAACTGGAACAGAGCCTATCTTTTAATAACTGCAGCATTGTCTTTTATGTTACCTGTTATTAAAATAGACAGGTTTAAGGATATCGTGCCACAGCAATATATCATCACACTTCCAGAAGTTGTAATTGGCAAGCAAAACCCAATTGTTTTAGACGAAGTTTTTATTGAAGGCATCAACCAGGCATCTAGTTTTTCATGGTCTTGGATGTATTTGTTTTATCTGGGTTCTGCCATCGCTTTTTCCATTTTTGCCTATAAACTGACTAATATTATTCGATTAATTTATGGCAACCCAAAACATCATGAATCTAATTTGCAGATCGTGAACTTGGAAAACAGTCGGGATGCTTTTTCTTTTTTCAATTACATTTTTATAGGAAAGCAATTGGTAAAGGAAGAACGGGAAACCATTTTAAAACACGAATGGGTCCATGTTAAACAAAAACACAGTCTGGATATGTTGTTTTTCGAAATCCTACGCATCTTTTTTTGGTTCAATCCATTCATCTATATGTATCAAAACAGGATTTCGGTCGTACATGAATTTCTAGCAGATGCCGAAGCTGTTAAACACAATAAAGCACAATATTATCAAAACCTGTTGTCGCAAGTTTTCAATGCCAAACAGGTGTCATTCATCAATCCATTTTTTAAACAATCATTAATCAAAAAACGAATCGTTATGTTACAAAAATCAAAATCAAAACAAGTTCAACTGGTAAAGTATGCCCTATTGATTCCTATGGTATTTGGGATGCTTGTTTATTCCTCCTGTAGTAATGAAAACAATGCAAATAATCTACCTGAACAAGTAGACTTAAGTCAATACACCTATACCATAAAAATGGGTAAAGACAATCCAGAAGACTTTAAAGAAAAAGCAGATGCTTCAAGGGAATTCATTTTTAACAATCCAGATTATGCTCAATGGATGGAGACAGATTACACAAAACAAGTTCCATCAATCACAGCTTCAGTCCGTCATAAAGATGAGAAAATCCCAGAAGGATATAGCGTAGAGGAAGTTGAAACAAAAGATGGGAAAAAAAAGACTTTGGTTTTTGGAACCATTGGTGAACCTAAATCCAAATCTATTGATTCATCAGATTATGATGGAAAAAACGAAGTGCCTTATACTGTAATAGACGAAGTTCCAGTATTTCCAGGTTGTGATTCACAGGCAGATGAAGCTGGCAAGAAAGTTTGTTTTAATGAAGGAATAAGCAATTTTGTTGTTAAAAATTTCAATGCAGATTTAGCGAAAACCTTAGATTTAAAAGGGTCTGTTAAAATATTTGTGTTCTTTAAAATAGATAGGCAAGGGAACATTACTGAAGCTAAAGCAAGAGCTCCAAAACCTGAGTTGGAAGTAGAAGCTGTTCGCGTTGTCAATATGCTGCCAAAAATGACACCAGGAATGCATGATGGGAAAGCTGTAAACGTGCCTTATTATTTGCCTATTAAGTTTGAAATTAATGAGTAGATATTTAGTGCTTTTTTTCATAATAACCTTTATTAAAACCGAAGCGCAAACTTCGGTTTTAATGCTTGCAGATAGTTTGTACGCAAACGGTTATTACTCTAAAGCCATAGCACAATATGAAGTTTACAACAAGCCTTCGGAAGTTTATGAAAAAATAGCCAAAGCATCTATTGCTATTGGGAACTACAACCAAGCGCTTTTAAATTATCAAGAGAGCATTAAAGCACATCCAAACAACACGTTACTTAAGTACGAATATGCTAAACTGTTATCAAGAACAAACAATCTTCAATCGGCTGCTTCACAATTTAATAAATTAATCATTATAGATTCCTTAAACCCGAATTATCATTTTGAATATGGTTTAATTTTAGAAAAACAAAATGATTCCACAGCTGTTGAAGAGTTTATAAACACGTTTCTTTTAGATTCATTACATCAAAAAGCCATCTATAAAGTGGCAAAATATAAGTTGCAAAAAAGGGAATTTGATGAAGTTGAAAAATTAGTGAATACAGGTCTGAAATCAAATCAATTTAATGTGGAGCTCATTAATATAAAAGCTCAAAATTATTTTTGGAAACAAGATTACCACAAAGCCATTGTTTGGTTTGAAAAATTAGTGGCCTTGGGAGAATCGTCTCAATTTATACATGAAAAATTAAGCTTGTGCTTTGCAAAAACGCATAGATTTCCTGAAGCCATAAAACACGGATTGCTGGCATTGAAATTTGAGCCAAACAACACCAATAACCTGTTTGTTCTGGGACGACTTTACGAAAAAAACAAGGAATTTGACAAAGCAGAAAGTTATTATACCAAAGCACTGGAAATGGAAGATGCTCCTTTGGATGCTCAATACACACAGTTGGGAAGAGTTTTAAATTACCAAAAAAAATATGCAGAGGCCATACAGGTTTTAAATAAAGCACGACAAGAAAATCCTAAAAACGACACTGCAGCATTTTACCTGCTTCAATCAAAAAACGCGTATTATGAAGATTTCGACACAAAAATAAATCTGTACCAAAAGTTTATAAAAGAATTTCCAGACAGTGTTCTCAAGACTGTAGCAGCAGCCCAATTATCTCAATTGAAACAAGAAAAGTTCATGAATACAGATTAAAATCTAAAAAAATTGTACTTTTCGGTTTCAGATCTGTATGAAAGCCCAAATGGGCAAAAAAATGGAGATTACCAATCAAAATAATAACATAGCTAAGCAACAGCTATCTGATAAAATTTAGATAGATGAAACATTTGTACCTTTCTTTTGGTTTTTTATTGCTTGTTTCTTGCAATTATTTTGATGTCAAGAAGACAACCTCTGATACTATTTTAAACGAAGAATTAAAGACATTTAATTGGAGCGACGTGGATGAATATCCTTCTTTTGCATCCTGCAACGATGATGTTTCCAAAGAAGAAAAAAAACATTGTTTCCAAAACACTTTAATAGCTATTATTACCAATAAAATTCAAAGGGATACCATTGTGGTTTCGCAAGATATTAAGGATACCATTTTTATGAAATTTCAAATTTCTGAAACTGGAATTCTATCCTTAATGGAAGCCAAGATTGACTCGGTAACGCTTCACGAAATCCCAAACATCAAAGAGCTTCTCAAAAACAGTTTGGACTCTTTGCCAGAGATTTATCCAGCCATTAAACGTGGACAGCAAGTAAAAACAGCGTTTACTTTGCCTGTAATCATTCAAGTGGATTAAGGTTTAAAACCTAATGGCCAGTTTTTTCATGAGCCTCAATATTTCAACATACAGCCAAATAAGTGTCACCAAAAGTCCCCAAGTGGCCAACCATTCTTTTTCTTTTGGAGCCTTGTTTTTGTGTTTTTCTATATAATCAAAATCCAAAAGTAATGCCAAAGAGGCAAAAATAGCTGCCAAGACATTAAAAAGTATGGCAAGCCAGGACGTTCCCCAAATAAAGGTTTCAATCCCAAAAAAGCTAAGGATCCAGGACATAAGATATATTATAAAAATGCTGGCACAAGCTGTAATGATAACGCTTCTCAATTTTTTAGTGACCACAATAATTCGGGTTTGGTATAACAGCAGCATCACAAAAAACGTCATAATGGTCACTCCTATGGCTTGAAAAGGTAAATTGGGAAATTTAGCATGCGCATAACTGGTAATGCCACCAAGAAAAAACCCTTTGGCAATGGCGTAAAGTGGCACTAAAAACTTAGCCCATTGGTTTTTTACTGAAATAACAATGCTTAGTACAATGGCAGCAATCATGCCTCCTGTTACAAACCATTTTATGTCTGTACCAGAAATATATAAATTCCATACATATACAACAATGGCCGCAACAATGAGTAATGAAAACAAGGATTTTAAAAGGATGCCTGTTACGCTCATTTTTTTGGAAGCAGTTGGATCATTTTCCCAAAAATAATCGTTAAAAGCTGGATTGGAGGTTTTGTCTAAGCGCATGTATTATAGGTTCAATTTAAAGCCAACAGCAAAATCTATCGGGAAATTTCCTTGATTATCAATAAATAAGGCAAACAGATTGTTGTAAGCTAAAGTGACGTATCCATTTTTAGTGACTTTTATATCACTTCCCAAACCAAAAATAAAAGGGACTTCCAACTCAGAATCTGAGTTTTCTTCTGAAATATATGTACCAGGATTTAAAGGGTCTTCGTAGCTTAGGGTTTCATTATGAAATGTATAGGTTACAAGCGTGACATTTCCATACACACTAAAAGTTTCTTTATTGATGGCTCGAAATCTATAGCCTAAACCCAATTGGGTAGCCGAATATTCAAAATCATCTGCTTCCAAAGCAGTTCTCAAATTAACATATCCAGCATGACGCGTTAATCGTGTGTTGCTGTAAACTTCAAATTCTGCCCCAAAAAATGGTACAGATGTATTTTTGGGATTGTTTACAAACGGTTGATTGGTAAGGCCTCCAAAAACGCCCAACCTGGCTTGGATCTTGTTTCTTGGTTCGTAATTGTAACTCAAATCACTGGTAGAATTGTACATGTTAATATAATCTTTTAAACTGGCAAGTGTTAGGTTTACTTTCTCTGCCGAGAGGCCATAATCTTGTGTTAGGGCATTTAAAGTGTGTCTGTATTCTTTTTGATATTCTTTGGTATCCGGATTTTTAGTGTTTACCAATTCTTTTATGGAACCATCTTCTGTTCTAACAAAATACCTGTATTGACCATCGATAATGTTCCAGAGTAAATCCAGGTTCCCTTCTACTTCTGTTTTAAGTTCCAAGGTTTCACCATTAACAGTATAAGTTTCTTGTGCTTTTAAAGAAACAAAGCTAAAAGATAAACATAAAATAAAGATGAGCTTTTTCATTAGATTTAGGATTTCAATTCTTGTAAATCTAACAAAAATAAATGATTCATCCACTATTTTTCATAGGCTCTGTCTTTCCATTTATAGTTTGAAAAAAGGGATAAGGTTGCTATGTATACACTAAAAAATGGATACAAAAAAGCGCAAAGGAGATAGGATCCAAAAAGCTGTTTCTGTTTAAAGAAAGAGGCTGTTTTAAAAAGCAGTACAAAATCGATAGTTAGTTTTAAGCCAAAAACCAATACCAACGTGTAGGCATCCATGGAACCAATACCAGTGAAAACCAATGTGGCTATTAAAGTAGCGTTCATAATTAAAACCAGCAAACCCGTTAATTTCCCAAAGGTGTTTTTATAGTTTGTGGTTTTGGAAGCCCAACGAACCCGTTGCGATTTTAAACTAGCAAAATTGGGTTGCGGTTTGGTTAACACAATAGCTTCCATGGCTTTTAAAAACACCACAGCGTTGGGTTGTTTTTCTATGGCTTTTTGCAATAAAAACACATCATCGCCACTGGCTATGTTTGTGTTACCTTCAAAACCATTTAGGAGAAAAAAAAATGTTTTTCGGTAAGCCATATTGGCACCATTGCTTAAAAAGGGTTTCTTTAATCCAAAACCACCAATGGTCGCTCCAATCAAACTTAAAAAATCGAAAGCTTGAAAACGATCCAAAAACTTATGGATGTGTGTATAGGCAACAGGGCCACAAACCATATGGCAAGAGGTTTTTGTGATAAAGCCATTATAACATTCCAACCAGAATTTAGGGAGCAAACAATCGGCATCTGTAGTTAAGATCCATTCATATTGAGCTTTTTCAATGGCCATTTTAATGGCTTCTTTTTTTGGGGATTTTGAACATTGTTTATTCTGAAGGATTTTGTAATCAATGGATGTGTTGTTTAAATGTTTTTCTATAATTTCAACTGAAGCATCTTCAGAGTTATCATTTACAAAAATGAGCTCAAAGTGTGAAACAGGATACTTTAAGTTTAAAATGGTATTCAACAATGTTGGTAAATGTTCGGCTTCGTTCCTAAAAGGGATCACTACCGAAAATTTGTTTTTTAGGGATTCTTCATAGTAATAAAAGTAGGGAACCTTATCAAACCCATAGATAAAACATCCTATTAAAAACAGGTAACAACATGTGATGAAAATAATAAAAACAATCATGGTTCCACAGGTTTAGGAAGTTTAAATTTTAACACAAACACACTGCCAACTATACTTGGAAACACAAAATTTAACAACCACATACAGGTAACAACACTTAAGGTGGTGAGTTCGTTTACGCCAACAATGGAAAACAAATAGACCGCTACACTGCCTTTTATAACCACATCAAAAATAAAAATGGATGGTATAACAGAAGCCAATAAATACATGGAGGTAATAACAATCATGGCATTTTTATAAGACACTTCCACACCAAAAAAATGCAACAACAAATAAAACTGAAATGAAAAAACAAGATATCTGCCTGTGGAAAGAATCAAACAAGTGAGATAATGTCTTAAAGATATTTTTTTAAAGAAGTTTATAATCTTTTCAATGGAAATTCCTTTTATAGTGACTTCTTTTTTCTTCCATCCTAAAATAGCCATGCTAGTGATGATTAAAATAATCCCTAAAAACCTAACTGTTTTATGATAGTTGATATCTACAGGATATTTTGAAATAAAATAATATAAGCCAATAATTCCAAAAACTGTTGTAACAAGCATTTGTATCATGTTTCCAAGAAAATTGAGCAGGACTATTTTTTTTCTAAATTCTGAGGTAAAAAAAATAGCTTTGGCGCCATATTCCCCTATTCGGTTTGGAGTGAATAAAGATGCTGTTAAAGAACCTAAACTTTGTTGCACTGCTTTTTTAAAAGAAATTTTCTTAAATATGGAGACAAGTTGTTTCCATTTTAAAATTTCCAAAAACCAGTTAAAAACACTTAAAATCATCAATAAACCGATGTTTTTAAGGCTAAAAACCTTATTTTCCTGTAAAAAACCATTAAAAACCTGAAAATCCAATTGGTTATTTGATGTCAATTTGTAATAAATAAAATAAAAAGCACCAACTACCAAGCTTATTTTAAGAAGCACAAAAAAGAATTGTTTAGTTTTGTATGGTAAGGTTCTGAGCATATTTTTGGAATACCTACTTTTTAAGCCGCAAATTAAACAATATCCTTTTATGAACACACATTTTATAAACATCAAACAAACTTCGGTTTTTATTATTTTTTTGTTTATTGCTTTTTCTGGATTTGGTCAAGCCGAAACCAGCAAATGGAAAGCCCAGCTTGCCATAGGTGTTAACAGTCCAAGTGATAATGGTTTTGTTACAGGATTTGTAGCCAAGCCTATAAACTTTCCAACTATTAATTTAGGGATTCAGCACATGTTCAAAAGACAGTTTGGGGCAAAATTGGATTTTGGTTACAATAGGATTGCTCATGAGGCAGATTCTCCATACTTTAAGGTAAATTACTCCAGGATCAATGCCCAGTTTGTTTACGATCCTACACCAGTTTTGGGATTCTTACCTATTGGCATGGGGATTGTGGCTCATACAGGACCAGGTTTTAGCATAATAAAACCTTTGGGAACATATGGTGCAAACAAAACCTCGTTTGTAAATGTCATGGCAGGCATTGAATTTCATTACAGCATTACAGATGTGTTAACCATTTATTTGGATACTTCTTATATATATGGACTTAGTGGCGATTTTGACCCTGTTACAGAAGGCTATGGGTCATTTAATGGAAATTTACTAACTGCAACCATTGGAGTGTCTTACTCTTTAAGTGGTTGTTATTATTGCGATTAATGAGCAAAGAAAAAATCATCTTAGGAATTGATCCAGGAACAACCATTATGGGATTTGGTCTTATAAAAGTGGTTGGAAAAACCATGCAGTTTATGCAGTTAAATGAACTCGATTTAAAAAAATACGACAATCATTATTTAAAGTTGAAACTTATTTTTGAGCGAACCATTGAGCTTATAGAAACCCATCATCCAGATGAAATAGCCATTGAAGCACCATTTTTTGGAAAAAACGTTCAAAGTATGCTTAAGTTAGGTAGAGCTCAAGGAGTGGCCATGGCAGCAGGTTTGAGCAGGGAAATTCCCATTACCGAATATTCGCCAAAAAAAATAAAAATGGCCATTACCGGAAATGGAAATGCCAGTAAGGAGCAAGTGGCCAAAATGCTTCAAAGCCTGTTGGGGATTAAAACCCTTCCAAAAAATCTGGACTCCATGGATGGTTTGGGTGCTGCTGTTTGTCATTTCTATAATGATGGTAGAATAGAAATAGGCAAAAGTTATTCTGGTTGGGCAAGTTTTGTGAAACAGAACGAAGAACGTGTAAAAAAGTAGCCAGGATTTAATGATAGTAAGCAGTTTGATCTGTGTTGGAATAATATGAAAAAGGATTTGGATTATAACCATTTAAGCAATATCTCAAACCCAACAGAGGAGAGGCAAAGTACTGCAGGAATTTACATTCACATACCTTTTTGTAAACAAGCCTGCTACTATTGCGATTTTCATTTTTCCACCTCTTTAAAGAAAAAAGACGAATTGGTTCAAGCTTTGGGAAAGGAGCTTGAGTTGCGACAAGACGAACTAAAAAACCATACCATTGAAACCATCTATTTTGGAGGAGGAACACCATCCTTATTGACTATAGAAGAACTACGGTTTTTAATAGCCAAGGTCTATAAAAATTATCAAGTAATAGAAAATCCGGAAATTACCTTGGAGGCCAATCCAGACGATCTGTTGTCTGTTCGTGACCAGTCGGGAACTATTTTTGAAGACTATAAAAATATAGGGATAAACAGACTTTCCATAGGGATTCAATCGTTTTTTGAAGACGATTTAATAGCCATGAATCGTGCGCATTCATCCTTGGAAGCAAAAGAATGTCTGTCTGAAGCCACTCGTCATTTCAATAATATTACCATCGATTTAATTTATGGCATTCCAAACATGAGTTTAGAAAAATGGAACAAAAACCTTGAAATGGCATTTGGTTTTGGGGTGAACCATATTTCCAGTTATGCCTTAACGGTAGAGCCAAAAACAGCGTTGGATACTTTTATAAAAAAGGGACAATATCCATCCATGGATGATGCTTTGGCGCAACTTCACTTTAAGCATTTAATAGCAGAGACCCAAAAACAAGGTTTTGTCCATTATGAGATTTCCAATTTTGGAAAACCAGGGTTTTTCTCAAAACACAATACCAGTTATTGGCAAGGAACACCTTATTTGGGCATTGGACCTTCGGCACATTCATTCCATGGAAATACAAGAAGTTGGAATGTGGCCAATAATACCAAATACATTAAGGGTATCCAAGAAAACAAACTGCCACACACCATGGAAACCTTAACAGTCCAAGAGCAATATAACGAATACGTAATGACAGGTTTACGCACCATTTGGGGAGTTTCTTTGGATAAAGTTGAAACGGATTTTGG